>SCPP01000013.1_pt1:0-167500 | contig 2346461 bp, 2221 predicted proteins | sample 6106811 | NCBI WGS metagenome assembly SCPP01 (sample SAMN10720449, study PRJNA508395) | human gut metagenome | isolation source: Participant 2 stool, 15 month | host: Homo sapiens | collected 2018
GTGCAGATGTATCCTACTACCAAGCTGGTAGGCGAAGGCGCTGTGGCGCGCTTAAATTCTATTTTAGTGGCACCGGAGGGTTCGCATCTTGATATCGGCGGCAAGGCGCTGTTAGAGGTGCCTGGTACCCGTGCCGAAATCGTGACCCGTACTATTTCTACCGGCGGTGAGATCATCAACCGCGGCAATCTTACAGGTCGTGCCGAAGGCATTCGTGCCCATTTGGAATGTAATGGCTTGATGCTCAGTAATAAAGGTTATATTTCTGCCATACCTGAGCTGGATGCATTTACAGGTAATGCCGAGCTCAGCCACGAGGCGGCTGTGGGCCGCATCGCTCCTGAAGAGATCGAGTATCTGATGGCGCGAGGAATGGACGAAGAAGAAGCTACTGCTACTATCGTCCGCGGCTTCCTCAACGTCAATATTGAAGGACTGCCGGAATCTTTGGCTAAAAAGATCAATGAAACTCTGGATACGTTCACTTATAATAAGGGAATGTAAGAAAAAGTAAAAAAAAGTACTTGTCAATCGCGGCAAAGTGAGTTATAATAACCCTTGTGTTCAACACAATTCCGGGATGGTGTAATGGTAGCACAGGTGATTCTGGATCATCTTGTCTGGGTTCGAGCCCTAGTCCCGGAGCCAATGGCGCCATGGTCAAGCGGCTAAGACGTCGCCCTCTCAAGGCGAAATCACGAGTTCGATTCTCGTTGGCGCTACCAGACTGACAGTAAACCCTCTGACTTAGGTCAGAGGGTTTTTATTTTGGAATAGGTTTTTCATAAACTGTATTGTTACAATACACCCTAAACTATTATATAATATAAAAAAATGGGGTGAGGTGGTCTTGATGAACACTTATATTTCTATAAGCGAAATGGCAAAACTGCACGGAATTACCAGACAGACCCTTATTCATTACGATAATATTGATTTATTTAAGCCGGCGAAGGTCGATACCAACGGTTACCGTTATTATTGTAAACACCAGATACCATATTTACGAGAGATTTGTTTCCTTAAATCGTTGGGAATCAGTCTGAAAGATATCCAACAGCATTTTCAGGAACGGACGCCGGAAAACGAAATGTATCTTTTGGAGAAACAAAAACAGTATATTATGAATCAAATTGCCAAGCTCAATACTTTGCGCGAATACCTCAATCAAAGGATCGATCTGTATGAAGAAGCCGTAGATGCAGGGATGATGAGGATGTCGCTGCCTTTTGTACGCTATATAGATGCACGTCAGGCGATTTTAAAGAGTGGCTGCAGCCTATTGATAAAGATAATCTGCACACAACATTAATGGATTTGTGGCAGCGTATCTTTGAACGTGAAATGGTTCCGTCAGGCGGTTTTGGTTCTATCATCAAAAAGTCTGGTGTGGAAAAAAATAAGTGGCTTCAGGGAGCCGGGTCCTGTATATTTTTGCCGGTATGGAACAAGGAGCACGAAAATACACTTACGATCCCGGCCGGAGAATATGTGTGCATGTATAAGTATGGTATGCCTTATGATACTGAGCATCTGGAAAAGCTGATGCAGTGGCTGGCTAAAAATAATTATGAACTGGCAGGGGATATCATCGACGTGTGTCTGCTTGATACTACCTTTTATAAGCAGGAAACAGGCGTAGATTTCTGTATGCTGCAGGCTCCTGTTACCTTAAAAAAATAAATAAAAATTTTTTCAAAAACCTCTTGACTGTATTGTTACACCACAATCTATTATCAAATTGTGAGGTAACACTCAACAAAAAGTCAGGAGGTTATTTTTATGACTAAAGAAGTTATTGATTTAAGATCTGCGTTGGAATTACTGGAAAGCATTCCCGGACAAATGGTACATACTGATGTAGAGGTTGATCCTTCAGCAGAACTGGCTGGCGTTTATCGTTATGTGGGTGCAGGCGGCACTGTTGCCCGTCCTACTAAAACAGGGCCGGCTATGACTTTTGAAAATGTGAAAGGACACCCAGGTGCAAAAGTAGTTATTGGTTTATTAGCCAGCCGTAAACGTGTAGGCTATCTTTTGAATAGTAAACCTGAAAAATTAGGTTTTATGATGCGTGACGCTGTAAAAAATGCCATTGCTCCAGTGGTCGTTGATAAAGCGAAAGCTCAATGTCAGGAAGTCGTGCATCTGGCTACTGACGAAGGCTTTGATATCCGTAAATTGATCCCGGCTCCTACCAATACTCCGGAAGATGCAGGACCGTATGTAACTTTGGGTATGTGCTATGCTTCCGATGTTGAAACCGGTGAATCTGACGTTACGATCCACAGACTTTGCCTGCAGAGCAAAGACGAAATTTCCATGTTTTTCACACCGGGGGCCCGGCATTTGGGCGCTTTCCGTGAAAAGGCCGAAGCTTTAGGCAAACCGTTGCCAATTTCCATCAGTATCGGTGTCGATCCGGCTATTGAGATCGCTTCCTGCTTTGAGCCGCCGACAACTCCGCTTGGCTTCAATGAATTATCTATTGCCGGAGCAATCCGCGGTAAGGCTGTTGAATTAGCTCCCTGTGTGACGATCGATGAAAAATGTATCGCCAACGCCGAATACGTCATCGAAGGCGAGCTTTTGGTAGGCGCGCGCGTTCGCGAGGACCAGAATTCCAATACCGGTAAAGCGATGCCGGAATTTCCCGGTTATACCGGGCCTGCCAATGCAGAATTACCTGTTATCAAAGTAAAAGCTGTTACTCATAGAGTAAATCCGATTATGCAAACCTGCATTGGACCTTCCGAAGAGCATGTAAGCATGGCCGGTATCCCGACTGAGGCGTCGATCCTTGATATGGTGGAAAGAGCTATGCCGGGCCGTGTACAAAATGTTTATGCACATTCCTCCGGCGGCGGTAAATTTATTGCCGTTATCCAGTTCAAAAAGACCGTTCCCAGTGACGAGGGTCGTCAGCGTCAGGCTGCGCTGCTTGCTTTCTCTGCTTTCCCGGAATTGAAGCAGGTGATTTTAGTTGATGAAGATGTCGATATTTTTGATACTAACGATGTGCTATGGGCGATGACTACCAGAATGCAGGCCGATGTCGATATCGTAACAATCCCCGGCGTACGCTGCCATCCGCTTGATCCGTCTAATGATCCTGCCTGCAGCTGGTCGATCCGCGATCATGGTATTGCCTGCAAAACTATTTATGACGCGACAGTTCCGTTTAATCAGAAAGCAAGATTCCAACGCGCAAAATTTATGGAAGTCGATGTAAAAAAATTCTTGCCTGATTTTACCGTACAGGATTGAATGATTCTGCTGGTTAAGGCGTTTTAAACGCCTTAACCACATTATCTGACTTTGATTGGATATTTTTAAGGAGGACAATTATGGGAAAGAATAAACCGATTATAGGTTTTATTTTAGGTATCATCGTAGCTGTGGTCATCTTTTTTGCTAACATTCCCGGCTTGGAACGCACAGGACAGATGTGTATGGCCTTTTCTCTGATGACAGTGATTTTCTGGGCTTTTGGTATTGCTCAGCCCGGTTATGTCTCAGGTCTGTATCTTTTGCTTTTAGCAGTTTTTAAAGTTGCGCCAACAACATTGATTTTTTCCACCTGGACTACTTCTATGATGTATCTGATCATCGGCGCTTATCTTATTGCGGTGGCGGTGAAAGAATCAGGTTTAGGTGAGAGGATCGCTTATAAGTTCATCGTAAAATATGTTTCGTCTTTTAAAAGTATTATCGTTTCTATCTTTGCTCTGACGTTCATTCTGGCCTTATTGATTCCGCATCCCTGGCCGCGCGCTTTTCTCATTATGTCGGTCATGGCTGTTGTGGTAAAAAGCGCGGACATTCCCGTGAAGACGCGGTTAAGATCGGTTTTACTGTTTTACGGCTTCTATCCCGGTTTCCATGATCTTTCTGACTGGTGATGCGTCGATCAATCCACTGGCGGCTGCCAGCTGTGACCCGGAACCGGTAGGCTGGCTCAAATGGTTCGAAGTTATGGGTCTGCCAATGATCGTTACCAGTATCATTACAATGGTTATGATACTGTTTATGTTCAAGCCAACCAAAGAGGTCAATGTCAATAAAACTGAAATTTTAGAGAAGCTGGAAGCTATGGGACCGATGAGCGGCAAAGAATTACGTACTGCCGTTTGGGTAACACTGGCTATTATCCTCTGGATGACTGACACGCTGCATGGCATTGATATTGGCTGGGTAACGTTATTTATTGCTATGGGGATGGCAATGCCTAAGATCGGAGGCATTTTGACTCCGCAAAGCTGGAGCGGTGTACCGGTACAAACACTGATCTTTTGACAGCTGCTGTCGCTATTGGCCGTGTGGGCGGTGCTACAGGCATGAATACATGGATAGCGCAAACTGTATTGCCAAGTAGTGTGCCGGAAAATATGTTCATCTTGGCCGCATTTATTACAGCCGTTTCTATTGCTATCCATATGCTGTTCGGCAGCGTTATCGCAGTTATGGGGATCGTTATCCCGGCGATGCTGGCATTTACGGGCTCAATGGGTATCAGTACGATCATTCCTGTTATGATTGCCTATATTGCTATTAACGCTCACTTTATACTACCATTCCATAATCTGGCGATTTTGGTCGGCGTAGGTGAAGACAACGGTATGTATACGGAAAAAGAAACGATCAAATTCGGTGTACCGTTTACGATCGTGCTGTTCATTATTACTGTCGGCGTTGCTGTACCCTGGTGGAAAGTAATCGGTCTGTGGTGATTTGTCTTAAAAAGTAAGTTTAAGAAAGGTTGGTTATTATGCGCTTGATTGTAGGAATTTCCGGTGCCAGCGGTGTCATTATGGGTTATCAGATGCTCAAGGCTCTAAAGCAGCTGCCTGATATGGAAGTGCATCTGATAATTACGGAAGGTGCTGTTAAGAATTTTGAATGTGAAACTAATATAGAAATCAGCAGACTTGCAGAACTGGCCGATTTTACTCACAGTAATAAAAATCTGGCAGCAAGTATTTCCAGCGGTTCTTTTGTTACGGATGGTATGATAATTATTCCCGCCAGTATGAAAACCGTTGCCGGGATAGCCTCAGGGTTTGCAGAAAATCTGCTGCTGCGTGCGGCTGATGTCTGTCTTAAAGAAAACCGTAAGGTGGTTTTAGTACCGCGCGAGCTGCCGTTGAGCCGCATCCATCTGCGCAATATAAAAGAATGTGCTGATAACGGCTGCGCTATAGTACCGCCGATGCTTACTTTTTATAATGGCTCCAATTCACTGGAACAGCAGATCGATCATATTATAGGTAAGATTTTGATGCAGTTTGGGATCGAGTATCAGAAATTTGTCGCATGGCAGGGAGAAGACATATGCAGACAGTAACGTTAAGCGTGGGGGATAAACCTTATACAGTTACGGCATGTGTGGTTTTATGCGGTAAAGATATCGCAGTAGTGATTGGCGGAGGCGAGGCTTCGCATATTGGTGCTGCAGCCTTGGCTTCTCCCAGGCCGAGTTTGAAAAATACTGCTGAGATTTCCGCCAGTGCCTCTGTTTTATGCCGTCTGGGACATAAGGATGATTTGCCTGCCAGAGAGGCGGCTTTGCGTCTGGCGAGTAAATTTAATACTAATGTTGCCGTAACGGCAGGCTTGCATATAGATGATGCGGACTCTGACGATATCGCAAAACTGCAGCATAACTTTCAGCAAATTTTGGAAGCAATAGAAGCATGGCTTCAGACAATAGATATATAGATATTTTGATCCTCCTATTGAGTTTGGACACTTACACATCAACACAAAAAGCTCTGACTAATGTCAGAGCTTTTTGTGTTGATTGAAGCAGCCGTTAAAGTTGTGGAGCAGCAGTAACGTCAGTCAAACCTGCTAAAGCCAAAAGCAGCAGCAGTGATTTTTGTTCACATACATATACTCCGGCTGGGTCAAACCATTCGTCTACGGTATGGGTACCATATTCAGCGCCGCCGCGTCCTAAGGTAACAGCCGGAATGCCGATTGCGATCGGCATATTGCTGTTGGTGCAGCCGCCTAAACGCGGCTGCGGCGTGATGCCGCAGGCTAAGGTTGCCAGCTTGGCCGCCTGGACCATACGGCAGCTTTCGGATTGGCTGCCGGCGGGGACGTCCATGATTTTACTGAAAGTAACTTTTACAGCGCCGGGTTTCTGCCAGCGGGCATTTTCTGTGTCGGCACCCTGCTGGAAAATCGCGAGTGCCTGCTGTTCCATTTGCGCCAGAACTTCAGCGCTGTCGGAACGCATATTGATTTTAAAATTAGCGCTTTGAGCAATGCCGTGGATGGCCTGCCCGCCGTTGGCAAGGCTGACTGTAAAAGTAGTTTTAGGAGTTTCAGGCACCTGCATATCGCTTAAAGCGGCGATGGCTCGTCCCATAGCCTGCACTGCGCTGGGAGTACCGAAAGCCAGATAAGCATGACCGCCGGGACCTGTATAGGTGACGTCATAATTGATCATGCCCGTAGCATTAAAATACATTACATCATTACTGGGACCGTCGATCGAAATGGCTGCGAGTATTTCCTCAGCTTTATTATTAACCAAATATTTCATGCCGCTCATAGCTCCTAGGCCTTCTTCTGCCGCAGTGCCTGCAATCATAATATCATGATGTGGGCGCAGGCCGCTGTTGACCAAAGCCCTGATAACTGAAAGATTTGCCGCTAAAGCTCTGGTATCATCGCAAATACCTGGAGCATAAAGCTTGCCGTCTTTTTCGATAACATCTGTAACGGTACCAAAGGAGAACACTGTATCTAAGTGCCCTTCAAGAAGAACGCTTTTACCGGTTTTACCACTGCCGTAGATTTTTCCGTAAACATTAAATTTTTCATCTATGATCACATCCTGCAGACCGGCAGCTTTCAGCATTTGAGCGTAGTGTAGGCTGCGTTGTTTTTCCTGAAATGTTGGCGCTTCTATGACTACCAGTTCTTTTTGCTGTGCGATAGTATTGGGCGCATCCTGTTTTAAAAAATCTAAAGCTTGTTTAACTTGTCGGTCAGAAGTCAGTTTTTGAAAAATAAGTTCCAGGTCTTTATCGAAAGCTGTTGTCATGGGTGATGCCTCCTTAACGATATTGACTAGATTATAGCAAAGAAACTTTGGCGAGGGAAATGCTTTTTATAATTCTTTTAATAATTACTTATAATGTATTTTTTTACTGCTGAAAGTGTAATTTTTGAACATTATTTTTAAGAAACATCAGAATATGATTAAGGTGTATAATAAAAATATGAAAATAATATGTGTGAGTGAAAGAAGGTCGTCGTATGCAAAAAACTGCGTTGGAACATGATCTGCAGAAACTGGTTGAAAAAGCTTTGGCTTTAGGCGCTTCAGGCGCAAAAACAGTTGACGTTGCCAGTATCAGGACTGGGGCCTGGACACGCTGGAAGTGCCAGTTTGGTTGCCCTAATTATGGAAAAACATTGTGCTGCCCGCCATTTGTTCCTGATTATGCGGCAACGCAGAGGTTTTTACAGGAATTTATCAGAGGGATTATCATTCAGTACACTTTTCCTTTGAATGGGGTGGCGGTTGAAAATTTTGCTGCGGCCGATCTGTCAATGAGTAATGGGCTGCTGGAGATTTTATTAAACCTGGAACGGGAAGCCTTTCTGCAGAATCATTATAAAGCTTTTGCTTTAAAGGCGGGACGCTGTCGTTTGTGCAAAGAATGTAATTTAAAGCAGTGTGTAAATCCAACAAAAGCAAGACCCTCGCTGGAAGCATGCGGAATTGATGTTATGGCTTTGGCTAATGATAATGGTTATCAGGCGGAAATTCTGCAGGCGGCGGTTCCTGAGCTGAAAATATATGGGCTTTTACTGGTTGAGTAAATTTATCTGCAGACAGTTCTGTTTTTTTATAGCATAAATTATTTGTGGTGTATTATGATGTGTCTGAGCTTGACCCCCTTTTGTAAAAGGGTTATAATCAAATTAGTAAGAAAAGTGCGAAAATTAAGAACAAAATTAACTCAAAGGACAAGAATGGAGGGTTTTTATGAAAAAGTCAACTAAAATCATTTCAGCAGTTTTAGCATCACTGATGCTTGTTGCGGCAGGCTGCGGCAGTGACAAACCGGCAGAGAAAAAAGCCGGAGGACCGGAGGAAAAAGTACTGACAGTTTATTCTGCCCGCAGCGAGCAGCTGAATAATGCAGTTATCCCTCAATTTGAAAAAGATACAGGTATAAAGGTTAATCTTGTTGTAGCAGGTACCGGTGAAGTCCTTAAACGTGCTAAATCTGAAAAAGATAATCCGCTGGGTGATATTTTGTGGGCGGCCGACGAAACGATGCTGTCCTCTTCTAAAGATCTGTTTATGGAATATACTTCCACTGAAAACGATAAAATGATGGATGGCTTTAAAAATAAAGCAGGCGTTTTTACACCGGCCTTTGCTGATCCAACAGTTATGATCGTTAATACTGAGCTTGCTAACGGCATGAAAATTGACGGTTTCGAAGATTTACTCAATCCGGCTTTAAAAGGAAAAATCGCTTTCGGCGATCCTGTCAACTCCAGCTCGGCCTTCCAAAGCTTGATGGCAATGCTGTATGGAATGGGAAAAAACGGCGACCCGATGTCTCCGGAAGCGTGGGATTATGTTGATAAATTTATCGCTAATCTGGGCGGTAAAATGTGCAATAGCTCCAGTCAGGTCTACAAAGGCGTTGCCGGCGGCGAATATGTCGTTGGTCTTACCTGGGAAGACCCGGCAGCCAATCTTGTGAAAAATGGCGCTAAGGTAAAAGTAGTATTCCCGGTAGAGGGCGCTATTTTCCCCGGAGAATCCGTACAGATCCTGAAAAACTGTAAGCATCCGGAAAATGCTAAGAAATTTGTCGATTATATGCTTTCCGAAAAAGTGCAGAATGCTGTCGGTATGAATCTGACAGTACGTCCACTGCGTAAAGGCGCCACCTTGGCTGATTATATGACTCCTAATGATAAAATCAAATTAGCTCCTAACTATGATGAAAAATGGGTTTCCGAAAATAAAGCCAAGATTACTAAAATGTTCAGCGAGCATATGGAAAAATCTATGTAAGCAAGTGTAAATGTTATAAATGGCAAAGGGGACTCGCAGAGTCCCCTTTTGTCTTACTAAAATAAAAAGGCGGTTATTTTATGAGTGTAGCGATTACTATCGATAATGTCGTTAAGCGGTTTGGCAAGGATACTATTATCAACGGTTTGTCAGTAGATGTCCGGCCCGGAGAATTTTTTACGTTGTTGGGACCTTCCGGCTGTGGCAAAACTACGTTGCTGAGAATGATTATCGGCTTTAACTCTATCGAAGGCGGTACGATCAAAATAGATGACCAGATCATTAATGATATACCAACGCATTTGCGTAATATGGGCATGGTCTTTCAGAACTATGCTATTTTTCCGCATATGTCAGTTAAAGATAATGTTGCTTTCGGGCTGAAAAACCGTAAGGTAGCCAAAGAAAAAATGAATGCATTAGTCGATGAAATACTGGAAACAGTAAAGATTGCCCATCTGAAAGACCGGATGCCGACGCAGCTTTCCGGTGGTCAGCAGCAGCGGGTTGCTTTGGCTCGGGCTATTGTTATTCACCCGCAGGTATTGCTGATGGACGAACCGCTGTCCAATCTTGACGCCAAGCTCAGAGTCGAGATGCGTAATGCCATCAAGCTTATTCAGCAGAAAATAGGTATTACTACAGTTTATGTAACGCATGATCAGGAAGAGGCGCTGGCCGTTTCTGATCGGATCGCGATTATGAATAACGGTATCATTCAGCAGATAGGTACGCCAAAAGAAATTTATCAACGTCCGAACTGTGTATTTGTGGCTACATTTATAGGTCTTTCTAATATTCTGGAAGCGAAAGTCAAAATTACAGGTGCTGCTAAAATACTTGATTTTGGTGCTTATGAAGTGCCGATGGATAATTTAATTCCGGAAATATCCGCAGGCAGCAAAGTGCTGGTTTCTGTGCGCCCGGAGGAGTTTGAGATCTGTCTTAACGGGTCTGATGGGCTGACTGCCGTAGTCGAGCACAGCGTCTTTTAGGTGTTACCACGCATTATTTTATGCGTTTGGAAAATGGGCAGGAAATAGAAGTAATTCAAAATTCAGGCGTTGAAGATACTATCCCCAACAAGACCACGGTACGTTTGCTGGTACAGTCGGCTAAGATCAATGTTTTTACGGAGGATGGGAATACTCCCCTGATAGTTAGGGGGAACCGCTGATGAATACTGCCAAAAAATTTAATCTTTGGATGGGCATCGCCCTGCTTATTCTGTGTTTCTTTATTATCTTTGTTGTTTATCCGCTGATTTTAATATTATATAAAAGCGTGATAGATCCGGAATCATCAAAACTGACGCTGGACTATTTTACTAAATTTTTTGCACGGAAATATTACTGGAGTACATTAGTCAACAGTTTTTATGTAACCGTATGCTCTACGATTATTGCTTCTGTTATCGGCTTACCGATGGCTTATGTGCTGCGCAGCGTCAAAATCCCCGGCAGTAAATACCTTAATATACTGATCGTTATTTCGTATTTGTCACCGCCTTTTATTGGAGCATATGCATGGATTCAGCTTTTAGGACGTAACGGTTTTGTAACACAGATTATTAATTCGATTTTTGGCGTTAAACTTGACGGTATCTATGGGTTTGCAGGGATCGTTCTTGTTTTTGCTCTGCAGTCGTTCCCTCTGATTTATATGTATGTATCTGGGGCTTTGAAGAATCTGGATAATTCGCTGAATGAGGCGGCTGAAAGCCTTGGTCTGACCGCTTTTCAGCGTGTGCGTCAGATTATTCTGCCATTAGTTATGCCGTCGCTTTTAGCAGGTTCGTTACTGGTATTTATGCGTGTTTTTTCTGACTTTGGTACGCCGATGCTGATTGGGGAAGGGTTTAAAACCTTTCCGGTATTGATTTATACTCAGTTTATGGGCGAAGTCAGCACCGATGACCATTTTGCTGCATCCTTGTGTGTGATAGTTATTGTTATCACTTTACTGCTGTTTTTCCTCCAGCGTTATATCGCCGGGCACTATTCCTATTCGATGACAGCTTTGAAGCCAATGGAAGCTGTAGAGGCCAAAGGCAGCAAAAAAATTTTTGCCTATCTTTTTGTTTATGGCGTTACTTTTTTGGCAATGCTGCCTCAACTGACGGTTATTTTTACATCTTTCCTTGAGGTCAGCGGCGGTGCTGTGTACACAGGTAATTTTTCTCTGCAGAATTATATGAATACCTTATTTGCTAAAGACAATAATTCGATTACCAATACTTATCTTTTTGGTATCTGCGCGATCTTTATCGTTGTTTTTATGGGTATTTTTATTTCTTATCTTACAGTGCGGAAGCGTTCCTACGTTACGGAAGTGTTGGATACGGTAACGATGTTCCCGTATATTATTCCCGGATCGGTTTTAGGTATCTCGTTCCTGTATGCCTTTAACAAGCAGCCGCTTATTTTAAGCGGTACGGCGCTGATCATTATTATTTCCCTGGCTATACGCCGGATGCCGTATACGATTCGTTCCAGTACGGCTATCATTACACAGATCAGTCCCAGTATCGAGGAAGCGGCGATCAGTCTGGGCGCTACAGAATTTAAATCCTTCTGGAAAGTAACCGTGCCGATGATGCTTCCGGGAGTTTTAGCCGGAGCGATTATGAGCTGGATCACCCTGATCAGTGAACTCAGTTCTTCGATCATTCTCTATACAAGTAAAACCAGTACGCTGACGGTAGCAATCTATACCGAGGTTATTCGCAGTAACTTTGGTAATGCGGCAGCTTACTCAACAGTACTTACTTTAACGTCAATTATTTCACTGTTAATCTTCTTTAAGCTTACTCATAATAAAGACATCAGTGTCTGACAACTATATAAAACAGTCAGGTGGTTAGACTGACTGTGGAATAAGTGTTGGCCCCGGTTTCCGTTTGCAGCGGAAACCGGGGCTTTTTTATTGTTTGAATGTGAAGGCGCAGTATATCTTTTTCTAAATATTTGCTGATTGCTCTAATCCGTCGCTTTGTATACTCAATTTTAATATATAGGATTATTGCAATGGTAATGTGGCCTGTTTTACCGGCAAGACTTGAAGGTGTTTATTTACACGAAAAACAAAATGTCTTGCGGGGGGGTACAAGTGTGGTAATATTATAAAATAAATATATTTGTTAAAATACAAAAAAATGAAGCGTAAATAATAATTCCGTTTTATTATCTATAAAAACAGAGAAAGTGATGAAAGAACAGGTGAAAATATTTATGAATAATAAAGCTTTGAAGAAAAAAATAGTTACTGCATTGTTGACCGTATCGAGTTTATATTTTATGGAGCTATTAGAAATTTCTGTAGTGGAAGCTAGTGAATATACTATGAGTTCTGCCTTTTCAGCTTATGGTAATCTTTTGATTATTAATAGAAATGCTTTTGAAAATTTAAAAGAGCATAATGCTGCTGATATAGAATATCAACAACTTATGAATCAATTGGGAATTCGTGATATTACAATTGCAGATGTTAAATCTTTTGTAAAAGCAACTGATAATGTGATTCATAATAATTATAATGGTAGTTGGAAACTTGATTTAGGAGAAAACAGTCTTATAATAAGCGATGGTAGTGCAAGCAGTCATATCTTAAATTTGGATAAAGTTGCCGGAGTAAATGAGATTACAGGTTCTGGAACTTTGAAATTGGTTAGTAAGGGTACGATTTCTTACAAGAGTACGGATTTAATAAGACTTGGTTATGAAAATAATAATTCTAGTACTAGTACTTTGAATATAAATACTGGTAAATTAGTGATTGATGGCAATTTAAATGGAACACAAAATATTTATGGTATTAATGTAACTGGCATGAATGGATCTGGATACGGTACTGAATTGAATGTAAATTGTACTACGGATATGAAGATAGAAAAAAGCGGTAATAAAAATGATGCATTTGGTATATATATGCAAAATACAGTTTCTAATATAAAGACGAGTATTTCAATGCAGGATTTAGTTGCTGTTATCCAAAATTCAACTCTTAACAGCACTGGTATACATATCAACAATGCCAATAGCTCTGGACTTGAATCAAGTATCAGTAACGTTAATTTTAATGGTAGAGTAAAATTGACTGCGCAGGGAAAAACTGATGCCTATGGTATTTATCAGACTACTGGTAAAAATAGCAGTAGTGAACTTAAATTTATGGGAGCAACTGATTTAGAGACGATCGCAGAGGATGGGAATGGCTATGGTTTGTATAGTTTAGCCAATGGTTCCAAGTCTGTTGATGTTGTTTTTGAAGCTGGAAGTAATGTAAGTGTGGCAAGTAAGACGCAAAGTACTGGTGTATATTTATCTTCAACTGCAGAAGCAAATCAAGAAGCCTCCTTTAAAGAAAATATTAATATTTCAGCTAAAGCGACAAATGGTGAAAGTTTAGCAATAAGGGCCAATGCTGTTAGTGGTGCAAAAAATAGTTTTAGTTTTGCTAATCAAACTGTTCTTAAGATAGACTCTGAGAATAATAAGGCAACAGGTATTTATTGTGCGGCAACTGGATATTCGCTTAATAGATTCGAATTTGATGGGGATTTAACTATATTTGGTACATCAGCAAACAGTGATGTAAGCGGTATTGTTGCTGTTGCTTCTGTAGATACAGCTGAAAATGTTATTAATATTAACGGTGCAGCAACGATTATTACAGATGGCGATGACAATGATTATGTTGCTCAAAGTTATGGGAAGAAGACAGTAATAAATGTTAACCAGAAAGGAGGGAAGAGAGTTGAAGGCCTTGGCCATCTTTATGCCGGTACAGGGTCTAAATTAAATTGGAATATGGATATTGCGGGCAGCAGTTTACGAGGCTGGTTGCAAAGCAGTAGTGGCGGAGAAGTCAACCTCAGAGGAAGTAATAACGTAATATTAGAAGGCGGAAGTCAATTTTTAGATAATAGTGGTATCATAAATGTTGATTTACAAAATAATGCTTTATGGAAGATGGTTGCCAGTAGTGAGTTGACAGCATTGTACCTTTATTCAGGTGCTGCTGTGGATATGATGGCTGATAATAATGCTTATAGTACATTAACTACAGAAAAATTGAGTGGTAATGGAGGTTTGTTTAAACAGAATATTGATGTACGCAGTATGGAAAGCGATAAGATTTTTGTTAAAGGTGATTTCAACGGTCATCAGATACTTGATATCTATCAAAAAGATAATTACATTCCTTCTGAAAACAGTGCTGAAGGTAATGGGTTGATACTTGCAAGCGTCAATGGCTATGGTGTTTTTACAGCTAAAGATCGTGAAGGAACTTTGTTTTATACTCATTATGATTTGGCTGATAAAATTAGCACGACAGCTGGTTATGAAAAAGATTGGTATTTGGATAAAATGTATCATTTAGACCCAAGTGATAAACCCACTACCAGCGTTGATACTATTCTTTCAGCTAATGCGCTGAATTATCATACATGGCGTACAGAAAATGATAAACTGCTGCAGCGTATGGGTGAACTGCGTCAAAATGGTGATGACGTTAAAGGTGCCTGGTTTCGTGTGAAAGGCAGCAAAATCGGCCGTGCCGGTAAGTTTTGTTTTGAAAATAAATATACTGCTTATGAGCTTGGGTATGATGAGCTGACAAAAAATACTGCAGTATTAAAACGTTATCAGGGGGCGGCAATCAGTTATACCAATGGTAGCGGTCGTTACAGCAGCGGTAGCGGTGATAACAGTAATAAGTCGATCAGCTTCTACAATACGGAAATCGGTAATAAAGGCCATTATCTGGATGTTGTGTTTAAGATCAGTAATATGGATAATGATTTTACTGTCTATGATACCAACAGCAGTAGGGTCACCGGTGATTTTAATAATACCGGCGTGTCGCTGAGTGCTGAGTACGGGCGTAAGAATGCGTTGCAAAACGGCTGGTATATAGAGCCGCAGGCCCAGTTTACTTTAGGCTATCTTGGTGGTGACAGCTATACAACAAGTAATGGCATTGAAGCAATTCAAAGCGGAATAAAAAGTGCTGTTGGACGCATTGGCTTTAATATTGGTAAAGAATTTGGGAATAATGGTATAGTATATGCTAAAGCCAATCTGCTGCACGAGTTTGGCGGCGGTTATGATGTGACGATGACAGACAGTAGTGGTGCGGTGACGATCAATGATAGCTTTGATGATACCTGGTTTGAATATGGTATCGGCGCAGCGTTTAAAACAGGTAAGTATAATCATATTTATTTTGACGTGGAACGCAGCCGCGGGAGTAATTTTTCTAAAGACTGGCAGTGGAATGCTGGAACAAGATGGACGTTTTAAAGGCGTTTATAAGAGTTTAAAATTTGTTTAAAATAAAAAGTGCAGACCATATTGGTCTGCACTTTTAGTTTTATAAGAATTATTTTAAGGTGATTTTATGTATTTATTCAAATATTGCTTCTGTTTTAAAGGCTGTGCCAAAGTCAGTAAAGTTCATGCTGGCGCCTTTAAAATCGGTTTGATCAAGCACTGCTTTGTCCAGCATAGCATTATTAAGATTGGCGTTCTGTAGCAAAGCCTGACTCAATGTAGCACCAGTAAGATTGGCATTGCTCAGATTAGCATTGTTCATTTTGGCGTTGAAAAGATTGGCGTAGACCAAAACGGCTTCGTGCAGATTGGTGTTGTAAAGCCAGGCATAAGATAAATTAGCCTGTGTAAGATCGGCTTCCAGACAATTACTGCTGTCAAGTGTTGCTTCCTGAAGATTTGTCAGATAAAAGACGGCAAATTGTAAATCGCAGTTGGCGAATTTAGCTCTGAAAGCATTTGCTTGTGTAAAATCTGCTGTTTTTAAGTCACTGCCGCTGAAATTTGTATAGTTCAGCTGTGCTGCTTTGAAACTGGTATTGGCAAGTTCAGCATCGGTCAGCACAGTTTTGGTCAGTACTGCTTTATCGAAAACAGCTCCTGCTAATTTTGTTTTAATCAGCCTGGCACCTGTCAAATTACTGCCGGTGAGATTTGCTCCGGTAAGATCCAGGCTGCTTAGATCAGCACCCGATAAATCACCGTAGGCGCAGCTGCCGCTGCTCATGAGCTGGTTAAGGTCAGAACTGTTATAGGCAGCTGCCGGCGTTGTAGTAAATAGTAAAGTCAGCAGCAGTCCGTAGAAAAGATTTTTCATAGTTATCTCCTTAAAATACATGTTAGTTTTTGTCAAGTAAAGCTGCAAAATCCCTGGGGTCATCAGGCAATTCAGGGATGATTTGCCAAGGGTTGTAACTTTTCAGCTCCTCTGTGTTATACGTAGAACCGGCAAGGATTATTAAACTGCGTGCTTTTATGGCTTGAGCACAAAGAATATCGTTAGGAGTATCACCTACAATGATAACGTTGTCTGGTGTAAGGTCAGGTTCGAGCAAATAAAGTCTTTGATAGGCTGTTTTTGCAAGCTCACAGCGGTCTTCACTCAACTCACCGCAGGCGCTGTAACGGCTGTCGAAGTATTGTGCGATCCCGTAATGACGCAGTTTGGCAAAGGCACCGGCCCTAGTATTACCAGTGAGCAGACATGTTTTATAGTTCGTCTGCTGCTTGGAAAAATACTGCAGAGTTTCTTTGACGTTAGGCATCAGGCTGCCGTGATGCGAGGGCAAATATTTTTCCAGCAGCTGATGATAATGGATCAAAAGGCCTGCGGCGTCGGCGGCATTGCAGCTGCCCTTGATATCCTTTATTGTTTGTTTAAAGATAAAGGAGTCTGTCATTCCGGCTAGCGGATGAGAGAATTGAAAATTTTCGATGCCAAAGCGGCATTTGATTGCATCGCGCAAAGCGTCGACACCAGCTAATCCTGTTTTCAAAAGCGTACCGTCTATGTCCCAAAAAATATATTTCATAGTTTACTCCAAAATAGTTTAATTATATATTTACCTATTATTTTAACAGAGAATTTGCTCTAGGAACAGAAAAAAAGAAAAAAGCTGCCTGAAGGCAGCTTTTACATTGAACGTGGTTTCATCATAAGTTTAGAAAGTTTATTACCGATAGTACGGGCACGGCGTATAGTTTTGATGTTGGATTTACGGCGTGGTTTCATATCGCTTTCACTGCCGAAATCACCGCGGTCAAGGTAAGTGATCTTCGATTTGTCAGGATCAAAATAATTACGCAGGAAACGCGCTAATCCGTCTGGGTCGGCATCTTTGAAACAGGTGAAAACATCAATAGTGACAAAGCCAAGATCCGGATATAGATGCAGGGTCACATGACCTTGCTTGCAATGTGAAAAAACAGAATATTCGTTGATGCCTTCTTCGCAGTTGATATAAGTTTCCCGCGGCTGCATGGCGAAATCTGCGGCTGCGCTTTGAATGGTTGCCTGAACGCCGGAAGCGTCGCTTAAAAGCAGATCGCTGCAGTTATACATATCTATAGCTATTTGTGTTCCAATTGATTTCAAGGTAGTTCTCCTTTCAAAGAGGCGAGCTTTAATTTTTAAAATAAAATGTTGGTTGGAGTATAAACAACTTAATATATTATAGCTAAAAAATAGCTTGCTGTCAAAGTTTATTCATGGTTACAGGTGTGAAAAGAATATGGCCAAAAGTTTTGTTTTATTTGAAAACGTGTTATAATAAACGAGAACATTTGTTTTGTACGGTGGTGGAATAATGCAAGAATTGCAGGGCGTTATTGATAATATAGTTTTTCAAAGTGAAGATAACCAGTTCAGTGTTTTCAGGGTGAAAACTGACCATGAAGGTAAGGTAAGTGTCGTTTACCGGGGACCGGCTCCTTTTTTGGGAGAGTCGGTGGAGCTCAGCGGCAGCTGGGGCGAACACGCCAAGTTCGGCAGACAGTTTCGTGCTGAGGTCTGCCAGGCTATAAAACCTTCAACTACCGATGGTGTGGAGCGTTTTTTGGCTTCAGGTGCGGTCAGGGGCATTGGTAAAACTATGGCCGCCCGTATCGTTGAGCATTTTGGCTCAGATACGCTGGATGTTTTATCTTTATCACCGCATCGGCTGACCGAGATTTCAGGTATCGGCAGAAAGAAGGCCGAAGCTATTGGGATGTCTTATGCAGAGTTGTCGGATATGCGGGAATTGATGGTGTATTTGGAATCGCACGGCGTCAGTGCTAATTATGCACCGAAGCTGCAGGCGCAATATGGAGCTACGGCGATGAAAAGGATTCAGGAGAATCCATATAGCCTGGCTAGTGATATTACCGGTATCGGTTTTAGAACTGCAGATAAGATTGCCTTGGCGACCGGGATGGACGGCGCCTGTGAGGAACGGATTAAAGCCGGGTTGGAATATGCGCTAAATCAGGCTGCTTCAGCAGGGCATACCTGTGTACCTGAGGAGTTGCTGCTGCGCGAAACAGTGAGGCTACTGCAGGTCAGCAGCAGCGTTGTCAATGATGTTTTTCAAAAGCTTTTGGCAGAGGACATGCTGCGTACGGAAGAAGTTGGCGGTTTACGGCTGATCTATCCTGAGTATTTGTATCAGGCGGAAGTTCAGACTTCTAAAAGGCTGCTTAAATTACGCGATCTGGCTGATGCGTTGGAAAAAGTCAATGTTGATAAGATTATTGGTCAATGGGAGTCTGAAGCCGGTATTGTATTGGCTGAGGCACAGAAAGAAGCTATTCATGCTTCTTTAAAATATGGTGTGTTTGTTCTTACAGGCGGGCCTGGTACAGGTAAAACGACTGTAATCAAGGGGATTTTGGCAGTGCTGGAAAAAGCTGGCTGTCGGATACTCCTGGCAGCGCCTACGGGCCGCGCTGCCAGAAGGTTGGCCGATTCATCCGGGCATCCTGCGGTGACAGTACATAGGTTACTGGAATATACGCCGAATGGCGGCGGCTTTAACTTTGGCAAGAATGACGGTGATCCTCTGGATGCCGATGCAATTATAATCGACGAAGCTTCGATGCTGGATATTACGCTTACTTATCATCTGCTGAAAGCGGTTCAGGGCGGCTGTCGGCTGATTTTTGTCGGCGATGTCGACCAGCTTCCGTCTGTTGGTGCCGGATCTGTTTTAAAGGATATTATCCGTTCGCAGAAAATGCCTGTTGTAAGATTAGAAAATGTTTTTCGTCAGGCTGAGATAAGCCCTATTGTGCGTAATGCACATAGGATAAACCGCGGGCAGATGCCTGAGTGGGAGCCGAGCAGCGATTTTACTTTTGTAGAGATCGAGAATGAATTTGATGCGGCGGAATATGTGGCTAATATTTATGCTAGATTGACGCAGCAAAGTGACTGGCAGTCCGTACAGGTCTTATCGCCTATGCATAAGAATCCCTGTGGCGTTCAGAACCTTAACCATTTGCTTCAGCAGCGGATCAATCCTCCGGAGCTGAATAAAAGTGAGGTCAATACGCCTGGAAATGTTCTGCGGGCCGGTGATAAGGTGATGCAGATTCGCAATAACTATGAGAAAGAGGTTTTCAATGGTGATATTGGCAGGATCGTGTATATAAATGGCCGCAATGTTACTGTTGATTATCCTGAGCGTGCTGATGGTGAGTATGTAACTTATACACCTAATGAAATTGATGAATTGCAGCTTGCATACGCGATGAGCGTACATAAATCGCAGGGGAGCGAGTATCCGACGGTTATTTTGCTGATGGTTCCAGGGCACTATATCATGCTGCAGCGGAATTTGTTGTATACAGCAGTAACGCGTGCACGGCAGAAGGTTATTTTAGTAGGAACGAAAGCGGCGGTACAGACTGCGGTGGATAATGACAGAACGAGAAAACGTTATTCGCTGTTGGCGGAACGACTGCAGGAGCAGGGAGATATTTTTTAAGGACGTTATAAATTTAGGGAAAGGTGATGCATAATCACCCATGTTTATACGGTTGATAAAAAAATGGTATGCGCTGTTACTATCGGTATTTTGGGCACGAAAGTGCGCCGGCTGCGGTCAGATCTCTGAAGATGGTTTGTTTTGCAGTGTTTGCAGAGAAGTGTTATTGCAGCCTTTGTGGCTGTCGGGTCGTGAAGCTTTAGATGGTGTGGGGATGTTGTTCAGGTATAACGGCGCTTTAAAAACGGCATTACAAAATGTAAAGTTTAAGAACCGCAGGGATATTTTGGAGCTGTTGGCAGAAGAATGCTGCCGGATTAGTGTTGACGGCTGGCCGGAATTTCTGCGGAATATTTTAAGTAAGCGTGATGTAATGATTGTACCAATACCAACGTCAAGGCAAAGGACAAGAGCGAGGGGATTCGAGATCCCGCTGGTTTTATTTAAAAATACTGATGCCGAATATTGTTTGACTCCGGCTCTGACGAGAATGCGTGAAACTGTTCCCCAGTATGATTTAAGCCCGCAGGAACGAAAAATGAATTTAGAAGATTGTTTTGCTGTTACACAAAATGTTACCGGTAAAACTGTGATTGTTGTAGATGATATTTTTACTACTGGAGCGACAATGGAAGAGGCTGCCCAAACTTTGAAAAATGCTGGAGCTGTAGAAGTTTATGGACTTGCATTTTGCGGCAGTATCGAAAATTATGGACAAATACAATAAAAAACTTGCTGCCAGTGTCTGACAGCAAGTACAAGTAGTCGATATTATTATTTTTTTTGTTTGATAATTTTACTGGGAATAACTGATTGCATGAACGCTTTTACAACATTAGGGTCAAAATCAAGCCCTGCTTTGTTTTGCAGTTCGATAATTGCTTCGCTGTGTGTTTTCTGCCATTGCTGGGTGCAGGGATTAATAAATTTATCATAGTGGTCTGCTACAGAAATAATTCTGGCTCCCAGAGGAATGTTTACGCCTTTAAGGCGTTTGGGATATCCGGTGCCGTCCCATTTTTCATGGTGGGCATGAATGATGGGGATAATATGGCTGAAACCTTGGATATTTTCAAGCATGCTTGCGCCAGCCTGGCAATGCCGTTTGTAGATAGACATTTCGCGGGTGCTCAGGTAAGGGGCTTTCATAAGGATCATGTTGGGCACGGAAAGACTGCCTATATCGTGCAGCAATGCTGCGGTTTTGATACAGGAAACTTCTGCCGGCGGTAATCCCAGCTTGGCGGCGATGCTGGCAGCATAGTTGGCGACCTGCTGGCTGTGCATATAAAGCGCCTTATTCTTATGTTGTAGCATTTTCAAAAAGAATTCGCAGATTTCCGAAGTTTGTCCGTCGTCAGGAAAATCTAAGAATTGGGGTATGGCAATCATAAACAATCCGTCCTCATCCACATGGTGATAATAGTATACTACGAAAAAGTTGATTAGCAAAGACACTTGCAAAAATTTTTGCTTAATGTATAATTATAAATACAACTCAGGTCTGTGGTTGCAAGTCGAGGCCAGTTGCGGGCAAAACGATCCACGTAAGCAATCAAAGTATTGTGAGCACGGCGCAGCTTAGAAGTAAGTCCTGCCGCAAAGGCGAGAGGGGTAGTAGTGGGGAGCTCTGAAAAGCTTATGAGCGAACCCTCCAGCAGGCGAGTGTGGGGGCGAAAACCAGGTCAGCTGAGTTGTCTGTGAAATTTGTACCGTTATTAAAAATAACGGTATTTTTTTATTGCCTGCCGTGATATTTAGTACTATAATAAGAAAATATTATAAATAGAAGCGGTTGGAAAGCTGCTGAATTGATTTGGAGGGGTAAAAATGAAAAAGATTGGATTTTTAATGATGGCTTTATTGGCAATGCTTGCATTGCTGGCTGCCGGCTGTGGCGGTTCACAGGAAGCTCCCAAGAAGGTAGAAACGGAAAAGGTATTAAGGGTTGGTACCGAACCGGCTTTTGCACCATTTGAGTTTCAAAAAGAAGGCTCGGATGAATTTACTGGCTTTGATATGGATCTTATTCGTGCTATTGGCACGAAGCTTGGTTATAAAGTAGAGATTTCTTCTATGGGCTTTGATGCTTTGATCCCGGCGTTGAATTCAGGAAATATTGATGTTGCGATCGCTGGGATGAGTATTACTGATGAACGTAAAAAAGTAGTGGTGTTTTCTGACCCATACTATACTTCTGGCCTGATCGTAATGGTAAAAAAAGATGATGATACAATCAAAGGCTTCAGTGATTTGGAAGGAAAACGAATTGCTGTGCAGATCGGGACCACAGGAGCTAATAAAGCAGGCGAAGTTAAAAATGCCAAGGTAACCGCGTTTAACGACAATACTGCTGCTGCTATGGAACTGAAAAACGGCGGTGCCGACGCTGTAATTAATGACAGCCCTGTTTTGAAGTATTATTTGCAGCAGGGGGGGAGCGCTGACGCAAAGGTTGTCGGTGCGGTCATGAATTCGGAGGACTATGGTATTGCAGTAAAAAAGGGCAATGATAAGCTGGCTGCTGAAATTAATAAAGCTTTAGCCGAAATGAAACAAAACGGAGAATATGATAAATTATATAAAACATGGTTTGGTGAAGAAAAGAAATAATATTTGTATAACTTTAGGTTGCGCCAGGCCGTTTTTAGTTATATAATTAACAAATATAAAGGGCTGCGTGTTGAGTGCAGTCCAGATATTTTTCTGGAGGTTGTAAAATGAAAAAATATTTACTTATGGCAATGGCTGTTTTAGCAGCTTTGTCCTTAATGGTAGCCGGTTGCGGCGGCAAAGAAGAAGCTAAAAAAGCTGAACCTGCAAAAGTTCTGCGTGTGGGCACTGAACCTACTTTTGCACCGTTTGAATTCCAAAAAGAAGGCTCTAAAGAATATACTGGTTTTGATATGGACCTTATCCGGGCCATTGGCAAACAGATGGGTTACAAGGTTGAAATCATGAATATGGGGTTTGATGCGTTGATCCCTGCATTGAGTTCCGGTAATATTGATACCGTAATTGCTGGTATGAGTATTACTCCTGAGCGTCAGGAGGCAGTACTGTTCTCCGCCCCTTATTACAGATCCGGTTTGGTAGTTATGGTACAGAAGAACAATGATACCATTAAAGGTATCGAGGATTTGGTAGGTAAAAGAATTGCTGTCCAAATCGGTACTACCGGCGCAGCTAAAGCAGAAAGCGTAAAAGATGCCAAAGTAACGGCATTCAACACGAATACAGAAGCTGCTATGGAATTAAAGAATGGCGGCGTGGATGCTGTTATCAACGACAGCCCGGTAGTTGGCTATTATTTGGCACAAGGCGGTAGTGCTGATGCCAAAACTGTAGGCGATGTGCTTGAAGCTGAGGAATACGGCATTGCAGTTAAAAAAGGCAATGATAAATTAGCTGCTGAAATCGATAAAGCTCTGGCCGAATTGAAGAAAAACGGCGAGTATGACAAGATTTACAAAACCTGGTTTGGTGAAGTAAAGAAATAATATGGTCATATCTGGATGCGGAGTACATCAACGGTGACGGTGGTGTGCTCCGTATTTTCTTTGGTGGATTTTAAAGAGCTGACAATGAAAGGGAGACAAACTGCATGGATATTAATTTCAGCTTGATTTGGGATGCCTTGCCCTTGCTGCTGGCTGGTGCCGGTATTACGATCGAAATAACGGCTTTAAGCGTAGGCTTTGGCCTTTTGATAGGTATGACAGTCGGTATAGCACGTCTTGCCAGTATAAAACCGGTGCGTTATTTTGCTAATTGTTATGTGGATTTTATTCGTGGAACGCCGCTTCTGGTACAGATATTTTTGGTTTATTTCGCTTTGCCGGGAATTATTGGGCACCGCGTGGATCCCTATTTTGCAGCAATTTCTGCCTGTTCTATCAATAGTGGTGCTTATATTGCGGAAATTTTCCGTGCCGGTATCCAATCAATTGATAAGGGTCAAATGGAAGCTGGCCGTTCTTTAGGAATGAGCTGGGCGCAGACTATGCGTTATGTTATTATGCCGCAGGCCTTTAAACGCATTATTCCGCCTTTGGGCAACGAGTTTATTGCAATGTTGAAGGATTCTTCATTGGTTTCTGTTATTGGGTTTGAAGAACTTACGCGTCGTGGTCAGTTGATTATCGCCCGTACATATGCATCCTTCGAAATTTGGATGGCTGTAGCTGTTATTTATTTGATTATGACTTTTACGGTTGCCCGTCTCGTAGGGATGTTGGAACGGAGGTATGATACGAAATGAATGAAGCAATGATTAAAATAACTGATCTGCGAAAAAGTTATGGTAATCTAGATGTTTTAAAGGGTATTGATTTGACAATTGCTGAACGCGAAGTTGTGGTAATTATTGGACCATCTGGCAGTGGTAAAAGTACTTTACTGCGTTGTATAAATTATTTGGAAGAACCGACAGGCGGCAGTATAGTTATTGACGGTATACCGTTGACAGGGGAAGCAAATATTAATGAAATACGTAAAGAAGTCGGGATGGTATTCCAGCGTTTTAATCTGTTCCCGCATATGACTGTTCTTGAAAATTTAGTGCTGGCGCCAATGAAGGTGCGTGGTATCAGCCGCAGTGAGGCAGAACAAACGGCACAGGAACTGTTGATAAAAGTTGGCTTGGATGATAAAGCAAATGCTTATCCTGATCAGCTTTCCGGTGGACAGCAGCAGCGTGTAGCGATTGCAAGGGCTTTGGCAATGAAACCTAAAGCATTGTTGTTTGATGAACCCACTTCGGCTCTCGATCCGGAAATGATCAATGAAGTATTGGATGTCATGAAAAGCCTGGCCAAAGAAGGTATGACAATGGCAGTGGTAACTCATGAGATGGGGTTTGCCCGTGAAGTCGGTGACAGGGTCATTTTTGTAGATGGCGGAGTTATCGTAGAGCAGGGAGAACCAGAAGAGGTTTTTTGGCATGCGAAAGAAGAACGCACGCGCAGCTTTTTATCCAAAATATTATAAGTGTTACTAAGGTTAATTGGGTGTTTTATTACCCGAAGTGTTACATTAGTATCAATTGTAAACTCGCATGTGAAATTTTTGAGACATGCGAGTTTTTTGTTACTTTATCAGCAGGAGATTTGCGGAGCGCGGCGAATTACTATATTAAAGCAAGCAGAGAGCTTGCGATCCCATCACCTTGGGGAATTCAAGGAGGTATGAATTATGAACGTAAACGTACGTGGTAAAAACATTGATGTAACTCCGGCATTAAAAGATTATGTCGAAAAAAAGATTACGAAAGTAACGAAACAGTTTAAAACTGTCGGTGATATTTCAGCAGTTTTGAAAGTGGAAAAAGGTAATCATATTGTGGAAATTACTGTACCGGCGAGTGGGATCTTGCTGAGAGCACAGGAAACGACCAAAGATATGTATTCCTCCATTGATTTGGTAATAGAAAAAATCGAACGCCAGATCCACAAATATAAAACCCGCCTGATGAAGAGAAAATACAATAACTTCCAGGATGCCGTGGTCCCAGCTTCTGTAGAAACAGTTGCAGAAGATGATGGTGAATTCAAGATTATTAAGAATAAATCTTTTGCTATGCATCCAATGACTGCAGAAGAAGCTATTTTACAAATGAATCTTTTGAATCATGATTTCTTCGTTTTTTATGATCCTGATTTTGGTGGCGTGAACGTGGTTTATCGTCGTAAAGATGGTAATTACGGTTTGTTGGCTCCGGAATTAAAATAAGCGGCAATATTAAATAGGAAAATAATTTACTGAAAGTTCACAAAAAGCCTGGGGTTGAAGCCCCGGGCTTTTTGACTTTTGCAGGCTTTTCTGCTAAAATTTTAAGTTAGGTATAGTGTTTTTTATTGTAAAAATTTAAGGAGTGATTATTTTGCTCGAAGGTTTGTTGAAAAAAATTTTTGGTGACCCGAATGAAAAAGAATTAAAAGAGATCGGAGTCATTGTCGATAAAATCAACGCATTAGAAAAAGATATGGTAGGCTTAAGCTCTGCAAATCTGGCCGCTAAGACAGCTGATTTTAAAGTACGGTTATCTAAAGGTGAAACATTAGATGATATTTTACCTGAAGCATTCGCAGTTGTCCGTGAAGCGGCCAAACGTGTCTTAGGCATGCGCCATTTTGATGTGCAGCTTATTGGCGGTTGTGTTCTGCATCGTGGTAAAATTGCTGAAATGCGCACTGGTGAAGGTAAAACTCTGGTAGCTACTTTGCCGGCATACTTGAATGCGTTGACAGGAAAGGGCGTTCATGTCGTTACGGTCAATGAATATCTGGCTCGCCGTGACAGTGAGGATATGGGGCGTGTTTTTAAATTTTTAGGCCTTTCCGTAGGTCTTATTGCGCATGCGCTTGATTATCCGGACCGCAAAGCTGCTTATGCTGCTGATATTACCTATGGCACTAATAACGAGTTCGGTTTTGATTATCTGCGTGATAATATGGTCGTTGACGAAGATCAAATGGTACAACGGCCTTTAAATTATTGTATTGTCGATGAAGTTGACAGTATTTTGATTGATGAAGCGAGAACTCCGCTTATTATCTCCGGACCTGGCGAAAAATCTACTGATTTGTATAAAGTTTTGGCTCAGGTAGTTGCTAAAATGGATGAAGGGGAAGATTATACTGTTGATGAAAAGCTGAAAACAGTTGCCCCTACTGAAATTGGTATTGCTAAAGCTGAAAAAATGCTGGGCATAGAAAATATGTATGATACTGAACACGGCGTTGATTTTTCACATCAGCTGATGTGTGCTTTGAAGGCCAAAGCTATTATGCACCGTGATAAAGATTATGTTGTAAAAGACGGCGAAGTTATTATTGTTGATGAATTTACAGGCCGGTTAATGTTTGGCCGTCGTTTTTCGGAAGGCTTGCATCAGGCTATTGAAGCTAAAGAAGGTGTTAAAGTTGAGCGTGAAAGTCAGACTTTGGCGACTATTACCTTCCAGAACTATTTCCGTATGTATGAAAAACTTTCCGGTATGACTGGTACTGCTAAAACAGAAGAACAGGAATTCCAGAAAATTTACGGACTTGACGTTGTTGTTATTCCTACCAATAAACCTATGGTCAGGATTGATTATCCTGATGTTATTTTGAAAACGAAACGCGCTAAATATAAAGCCGCTGTTAATGAGATTGAAGAATGCCATAAGTCTGGACGACCGGTACTGGTGGGTACTACTTCCATCGCTCAGTCAGAAGAATTATCGGCGATGCTGAAACGGCGCGGGATTCCGCATAATGTTTTGAATGCTAAATATCATGAAAAAGAAGCTGAAATAATTTCCGGAGCCGGTCAATATGGCGCTGTTACCATTGCTACGAATATGGCTGGCCGTGGTACGGATATTGTCTTGGGTGAAGGCGTTCCAGAATTAGGAGGTCTTCACATCATTGGTACGGAAAGGCATGAAAGCCGCCGTATTGATAATCAGCTGCGTGGCCGCTGCGCTCGTCAAGGTGATCCTGGTTCTTCAAAATTTTTCTTGTCTTTGGAAGATGACCTGATGCGTTTGTTCGGTTCTGATAATATTTCCAGTATTATGGACAAACTGGGGATGGAGGAAGATGAACCGATTGAACATAAGCTTGTTACCCGTTCTATCGAATCGGCTCAGAAAAAAGTTGAAGCCAGAAACTTTGCTATTCGTAAGCAGGTTTTGGAATATGACGATGTTATGAATCAGCAGCGTGAGGTTATTTACGCCCAGCGTAAAAAGATCCTGCAGCAGGCAAATCTGCGTGATACTATTATGGATATGATACATAAAGTTGTAGACCGTACGATGGCGATGTATGCGCCGCTGGAAGTTTATTCAGAGGATTGGGATTTGCAGGCATTAATTGCTTATGCTGAGGAGTTCTATGCTCCGGCTGATTTGCTGCAGATTGATTATCTGCAAAACCTCAGCCGTGAAGAGCTGGAAGAATATCTGCATAAAGTTGCCGATGAACATTACGCTGAACGCGAGGATGCTATTACACCTGAATTAATGCGCGAACTGGAAAATCTTGTAATGCTTAAAGTTGTCGATAACCATTGGATGGAGCATCTGGATTCTATGGATTTGCTGCGTGAAGGTGTAGGTCTGCGGGCTTATGGACAGAAAGATCCGTTGGTTGAATATAAATTTGAAGCCTATGATATGTTCCAGGCGATGATTGACGCTATTCAAGACGATGTAGTACGCTATATTTACCGTGTAAATGTTGTGGCGCAGCCTAAGGTTGAAAATCGGTTGGAAAACGCATCCACTAACAACCCGGGGGAAGGCGATGATATTAAAAAACAGCCTCTGGTAAAAGGTGAAACGACCGGACGAAATGATCTTTGTCCCTGTGGCAGCGGTAAAAAATATAAAAATTGCTGCGGGCAGGATAAGTAAGATTTACAGAAATTTATAGTTGGTTTTAGTTACAGTAAAGTTGAAGCGGTAAGTTTCAACTTTACTGGTGTTATTAAGAGAGGATGTGAAGTTAGTGTTGATTGAGGAATATAAACCGGAGATTGCAGCATTAAAACAGAAACTAGAGGAAATGAGGGGATCTCTTTGACGTAGTTGTCAAAGAGGACCGTATTGCAGAATTAGAACATAAAATGGGTGCACCTGGATTTTGGGATGAACCTGAAACGGCGCAGAAAACTGCTCAGGCTGTAACGCAGTTGAAAGAAGAGGTAGAAACATTTCGTTCTTTGGAAACCAGAGTAGAGGACATGGAAGTTTTGTGCGAACTGGCGCTGGAAGAAGATGACGAAAGTCTGTTACCTGAAATGGAAGAAACGCTGGTTTCTATTCGTACTGATGTTGAACATTTAGAATTAGGCATGCTTTTGAATGGCGAGTACGACGCCAATAATGCTATTCTTACATTACATGCCGGTGCCGGCGGAACAGAAGCGCAGGATTGGACTTCTATGCTGCTGCGTATGTTTTCCCGCTTTGCTGAACGTGAAGGCTATGAAGTGGAAATGCTCGATTATCTTCCGGGAGATGAAGCTGGTGTTAAAAGTGCTACGCTTCAGATTAATGGACATAATGCTTACGGATATTTGAGAAGTGAAAAGGGTGTACATCGTCTGGTGCGTATTTCTCCGTTTGATGCGAATGCCCGCCGGCATACTTCTTTCGCCGCGGTGGATGTTATGCCGGAACTGGATGACAGCGTTGCAATTGACATCAATCCTGCAGATTTGAAAGTTGATACCTATCGAGCTAGTGGTGCTGGTGGACAGCATGTAAATAAAACGAGCTCTGCTGTGCGTATGACGCATCTTCCTACTGGAATAATCGTACAGTGCCAGACGCAAAGATCACAGATCCAGAACCGGGAACGGTGTTTGCAGCTTCTTCGTGCAAAGCTATATGAATATGAACGAGCTAAGCAGGATGCTTTAAAAAGCGATATCGCCGGTGACTATCAGGACATAGAATGGGGCAGTCAGATCCGTTCATATGTATTCCAGCCTTATAAACTGGTTAAAGATCATCGTACTAATGCTGAAACAGGTAATGTGCAGGCTGTCATGGACGGTGGTTTGGAAATGTTTGTTGAAGCGTATCTGCGCAGCCAGCAAAAGAAACTGTAATTATTGAAAAAGAAATTTTGAATTAGGTGGAGATCAGCTGATGAAAAGCCGTTATAACCCGGTACTTATTGCGATAATAGCTATAGGACTGATAGTTTCATTATGGTTGAACTATCAGCGTCATGAAATTGAGCAGCGCAACGATACTGTCGAAATGGCAATGGAATATGAAGGGCTGGAACATATAGCGAACTGGGAAGGCTTGTCTTTAAATGACGTGCTGGCAGGATTTAAAAAGGCCGGAGTTACAAGTCTGGTAGTGTTTGATACTACCTTAGAGAAGCTTAACAACAACGGTTCTATTGTAGCTGTTACTGGGGAGGAGCTGCTAAAAGGCTCTGCTTTGGGCGGCGACGGTGGTAAATTTGCTCCTGTACTTTCCGAAGGTATTGTAGTGCCTAATGCTGTCTATGTGACTGTCGGGACGTCATATGATGTTTTGACAGAAGTGGTGGAGGATCTGTATCTGCGTTATGGCAAGGACCGTTTGCGGATAGTAAACAACGAACCGCAGATAATTGAGATTTTAGGTAATCCAATGGTCATTACAGAAGAAAATTATGACAGCAAGCCTGGCGTTATGCAAGCTCCTTTAGGCCTTTCGACAGAAGAAATGCGCAAAGCAAAAGCTTTCGGCTTTAATGTTATCGTCAGACCAATGAATTATTTGCCTAATGATTATGATAAAATCAGGAGTATTTTTCGTAGGATCGATAAGTCTGGTGCCAATGTAACCGGGTATATAGGCTGTGGTCGTGAAGTAGTTGGTTATCCGGATTACATTGCCTATATGGCTCATAAGTTAAAGAAACAGAATATGACTTTTGGAATGGTAGAACATTATACACAGCTGCAGTTTGCTGCAATGGACGGACTCCTTCCGTTAGCTGAGCATATGGATTATCGTGTTGCACGTACATATATTATTGACAAAGCCGAGCAGAGAAAACTGAAAATGCCAGAAGCTTTGAGACGTTGGGCTCTTACAGATGAAGAACGTAATATCCGTATCAACTATATCAAACCGTTTATGATCCCTCAGGAAGGCAGGGATATTTTGGAGCTTAATTTAGATTATGTTTCGAAAATTGCCGACGATGTGCAGGCAAGAGGATATAAGCTTGGACCGGCAGGAGTTTTTTCTAAAAATACTGCTGACGGTAAGTTTGCTCCATATTTCCCAGAACGGGCCTGGCTAGTGCCGCTGGCATTTGCTATTCTGGCCGGTGGGATTATGTATTTAACATTGCTGTTTAATTTCAGTAAAAAAATACAGTATATGTTATTGCTGACTGGCGGTATTGTTGCCAGTGTAACTTTGCTGAAATTTGGCGGAATCCTTACACGTCAGTTACTGGCTCTGATTGCGGCAACTGTTTTCCCAGTATTATCGATGACAGTTATTGTCGAACTTTGGGAGTCCTGCAAAAAAAATACCCCAAACACGCTGAAGATTATTATCAGTGCTACATGGCAGCTGGCTTTGGCTGTGATACTTTCTTTAATTGGAGCATCTTTTGTAGCGGCTGTTTTAGGCGACAGCAGGTTTTTCCTGGAAATTGATATTTATAAAGGGGTAAAATTAACGTTTATTTTACCTGTGCTGTTGATTTCTCTATGGTATATGCAGCGATTTAATGTTCTCAGCAAAGGCCAGATTGGAAATATTGCTGTGCACCTGAAAAATTTTTTCAGTACCAGGATAACAGTAAAACATGTTGCATTTTTGGGTGTATTGGCTTTTGTAGCATATATTTTTGTTGGTCGCAGCGGTCATACCGCTGGGGTTCCGGTTCCGGCTCTTGAAATTAAAATGCGTCTGTTCCTTGAGCAGATGATGTATGCACGCCCGCGTGAAAAAGAATTTATGATTGGACATCCCGCGTTTTATTTAGCGGCATTTGCGGCATATAAACAGGCACCGTGTTTATGGCAGATGCTGTTAGTGGTTGGAGCTACTATTGGGCAGGGGTCTTTAGTGCAGACTTTTGCACATATGCGTACCCCTGTTATCATGAGTTATATTCGTGCCGTCGACGGCTATGCTCTGGGTGCTGTATTAGGTATCATTGCTGTTATCGCCGTTTCTATTTTGCTGCCTTATGTGCAGAAATGGCAAAGGAGATTCTTAGAGCATGAGTAAAATTTTGATTTCCGGTTACTACGGGTTTGCTAATGCCGGTGACGAAGCCATGCTTACTGCTATTATAGAATCGTTGCGGCAAGTGGAGAAAAACGTAGAACTGACCGTGTTGTCAGGCAATCCGGAAGACACTGCGGCTAAACACCAGGTTTGCAGTGTATATCGCTTCAATCCGTTAGGGATTATTCGGGCGATGAAAGATTCTGAATTGATTATTTCAGGAGGCGGAAGCCTGCTTCAGGACGTGACCAGTAAACGAAGTTTATTATATTATCTTAGCATTATTGGATTGGGAAAATTTTTTGGGAAAAAAGTAATGCTTTTTGCTCAAGGCATTGGACCTATTAGAGCCAAATGGGCTCGAAAATTGACAAGTTTGGTTTGCAATGAGGCAGATTTGATTACAGTAAGAGATAGTGAGTCTGCAGTGGAACTTATTGAAATGGGCGTAAAACCCGAGAAGATAACGGTTACGGCTGATTCAGTACTTTCGCTTAATCCCGTAACTAAAGAATGCGGGCAGTACCTGCTGCAGGAGGCTGGTGTAGATTTAACCAAGCCCGTCATAGGTATTTCTGTACGTCCTTGGTCTGGTGACAGTCAATGTTTTCAGGTTTTGGCTGAAGCTGCTTCCAAATTGCAGCAGAGCTATGGGGCGCAGCTGATTTTGTTGCCGCTGCAGTATTCTGTTGATGTAAAAGCCTGTGAGAAACTGCGTAAAGCTTTGGTTTGCCAAAAGGATATATTTTTATTGAATGAAAAATATAATACTGAGGAATTTCTTTCTATCATAGGAAATTTTGACCTTTTGATTGGAATGCGGCTGCATGCACTGGTTTTTGCTGCTGTAATGCAAACGCCGCTGCTGGCAATATCTTATGACCCTAAAGTAGATAGCTTTGTAAACGCTATTGGTGAAAAACCTATTGGAACGGTTGAAAAAATTGATAGAGATACGATTGTTCAGGCTGCTGTAGCTGGTTGGCAGAAAACTCCGCTTGAACAAAATAAGAATATTGAAATTTTGCGGCATAAAGCGCAGATCAACTCTGATAAAGCTTTTGCTTTGCTAAAAAAGGTTGAAGAAAAACGATGAATTGGGATTTGTCGTGATGATAAAGACTGACGTAATTGTTTGAGTGTTGAAGAGAAGGGAGCTTTCACCATGCTTTTAATGACCGATGTCAGTAAAACATATCCAAGCGGTTCAGTAGCTTTGCGTGATGTCAATATCCATATCCAGCCTGGCGAATTTGTTTTTGTTGTCGGGCCGAGCGGTGCCGGAAAATCCACTTTTATTAAGATGCTTTTTCGTGAGGTAATACCAACTACTGGCAATATATATGTAAATGGTGTGGATCTATTGGAGCTTAAAGAAAAGGAAATTCCTTATTTGCGCAGACAGTTAGGGATTATTTTTCAAGATTACAGGTTACTTCCTGATCGCACTGTTTATGACAATGTTGCTTTTGCTATGCAGGTTATAGAAACTCCCTATCGTAAAATCAAGCGCCGCGTGATGAGTGTGCTGGATTTAGTTGGATTGCGTAAACGGGCCAATTCTTATCCAACGGAATTATCAGGTGGCGAACAGCAGCGTGTAGCGATCGCACGTGCGATTGTTAATGATCCGTTGCTTGTAATTGCTGATGAGCCGACAGGTAACCTTGATCCGGAAACAAGCTGGGATATAATGCGTATTTTCAGTGAGATCAATGAAAGTGGAACTACTATCGTGATGGCGACACATGATAAAGAAATCGTTGATAATATGGAAAAACGAGTTATTGCCATTGAAAAAGGGTCGATTGTTCGTGATGATTTAAAAGGGGTATACGGTTATGAGTCTTAGTACAAAAGAATATTTTATCCGGGAAACCTATAAATCTATCAAACGTAACGGCTTGATGAGCCTTGCCTCGGTGTCTACTGTGGCACTTTCATTACTTGTTTTAGGTATGTTTCTGCTGATTTTTATCAATACCAATAATTTAGCGCAATATCTCGAAAGTCAGGTGCAGATTACTGTTTATATGGAAGATTCTGTTGAAGCCCCTGGGCTAAGCGATATGAAGCAGACACTGGAGAATTTGCCCGGTGTTCTAAGCGTGACAGAGGTCAGTAAGCAAGAAGCTCTTTCCAGATTTAAGGAACGGTTGGGGCAGCAGGAAAGTTGCTGCATTCATTAGGAACTGATAATCCTTTTCCTAATTCATTTGAAGTGCAGGTAGACAGACCTGATAGAATTAATGAACTGGCGCCGCAGATACACGAAATGGAAGGCGTAGAAACAGCTAAATTCGGTCAGGAAATAGTAGAACATATTTTTCAGATGACGAAAATACTGCGTATTGGCGGTGTTGTTCTGGTAATTTTACTGGCTCTTGCAACATTGTTTATTATTGCTAATACTATTAGGTTAACTGTTTTTGCCAGGAGAAAAGAGGTCAATATTATGAAATATGTTGGCGCTACCGACTGGTTTATCAGGTGGCCTTTTATTCTGGAAGGTATGACGCTTGGCTTTTTTGGGGCGTTGATTGCTAATTTTGTTATTAACGGTACCTATGCGGCGCTTTTGTCTCGTATTTATGCGACACTGGCTTTTTTACCAATGGTTCCGGCATATCCAATGCTCACCTATGTCGATATTTCTATTATTTTAGCCGGAACGGCAATTGGTGCTGCAGGAAGTTATATTTCCTTGCGCAAGTTTTTAAAAGTTTAACAGCGGAGGCCGATTATGCCAAAAAAGAAAGTTTTAATGGCTGTATTGGCGTTGATATTCGCTGTTATGCAAATTTTGCCGGCTTTTGCAAATGAGCTGGAAGATAAGCAAGCGGAATATGATGACGTACAGCAAAAAATGCAGCAAATGGAAATAGCTAAAGAACGTGCTCGTCGTGAAGCAGAAGCTGCCAGTGACAGAATGGAAGAGATTGTTGCTGAATTGAATCGTCTGCAGGCAGAGATTAAAGAGATCGAAGCCAAACGTGATAAATTACAGCCACTGATTGACGAAAACCAAGAAGTTTTAACTGAAAAGAAAGCTAAAATGGAAGGCCGTATGAAGATTTATCGCCAGCGTCTGCGCGATATTTATATCAATGGACAAATCAATTATCTTGATGTATTGTTAGGTGCAAAAGATTTTTCAGATTTTTCTTCAAGAATGTTTTTGTTGCAAAAAATTATCAGCCGCGATTTGGCAATGATGGATACGATCATGAAGGAAACTGCTGAAATTGAAGCGCGTCAGAAAGAATTGGATGCGCAGATGGCTGATATTGAAAAATGCGCAGTGATCTTGATGAAAAGCAGCAGAAGGCTGAAGCCAGCAAGGAAGAGCGTGCTCAGCTGCTTTATAGGGCTGAAGAAGAAAGTCGCCAGGCTGATGAAGATTATGACCGCTTACTTGCCATTTCTGAGAATATTGCGAGTATGTTGAGAAGCTTGGAACGTAGTTCTTCTATGCCTACGGGCGGTGGAACCGGTAAGTTTATCTGGCCAGTAACAGGTGAGATAACTTCTTATTATGGTTGGCGTACACATCCTGTATTTGGCACAACAAGATATCATTCCGGTATGGATATTGCCTGTGATTATGGTACACCGATTGTAGCGGCTGACTCTGGTACAGTAATTTATTCTGGCTGGATGGGCGGTTATGGTTATGCAGTGATGATCGATCATGGCGGAGGACTTGTTTCTTTGTACGGCCATAATCAGGAACTTGCCGTTAGCGAAGGACAATATGTAAATAAGGGTCAGGTAATTTCGTATGCCGGCAGTACTGGCTGGTCTACTGGCCCGCACTGTCATTTTGAAGTACGTATCCACGGCGAGGTAACTGAACCGTTGGATTATTTACCTTGATTTAAGGGAAGATAAGCGAGGCGGGAAGTTATGTTTAAAAAGCGTTTTAGTATGATGACAGTGCTTGTAGCCTGCCTTTGCGCTATAGTTGTTACGCTTGGAGCTATATTTTACAGTATGGAGCGCATTACCGGTGATGCTTTGGGAAGTTTGAAATTTCTCAAGACGTTAGTTTTGGTCCGGGAAAAATTTGTAGAACAGCCAAGTGATGGAAAATTATTTGATGGCGCAGCTACAGGTTTGGTAAAAGCGTTAGATGATCCGTATTCTGTGTATTTGGATCAGCAGAGTTTTAAAGATATCAGTAATGTAACAGAAGGTTTTTTTGGCGGTATCGGCGTAGTAGTCGGTAAAAAGGAGAATAATTTTGTTGTAGTTGCACCTTTAGAGGTAACGCCTGGAGAAAAAGCCGGTATCAAAGCCGGCGACAAAATAGTTCAGGTCGATGGAAAAAAGACGGCTGGGATGCAGCTTGAAGATGTTGTTGCAATGATTAGAGGCACGCAGGGAACAGAAGTCGAGCTGGTCTTGGACGATAATAAAGGTAACGAACGTACGGTAAGAGTTGTACGTGGCGATATTAAGATCAAGTCAGTTGCAGGAGAAATGCTGCCAGATAGCAAGATTGGCTATATCAGGATTGCTATTTTTAACGAGAATACATCGGGAGAGTTTGCGAAGAAATATCAGGAACTGGAAGAGCAGGGGATGCAGGCACTGCTGTTGGATTTACGGCAGAATCCTGGAGGAATTTTAGGAGAGTCTGTACGTGTTGCACAATATTTAGTTCCTAAGGGACCGATCGTATCCGTTATCGACAGGGAAGGTCGCAAATATACGGAAGAATCTTATTTGGAGCAAGTGAAGTATCCACTTGCCGTATTAGTTGATCATGGCAGTGCAAGTGCTTCTGAAATCGTTGCAGGAGCTGTGCAGGACACTAAGTCTGGGAAGCTTTTTGGTACTCGGACCTTTGGTAAGGGGTCGGTACAAACTGTATATAGGCTACCTCAGAATACTGGGTTAAAGCTAACTACGGCTAAATATTATACTCCTTCTGGAAGATCTATTAATGGTACGGGTATTACGCCTGATGAAGTTGTGGAACTGTCCGAACAGCACACAAAGGATATACAGCTGGAAACAGCGGAGAACTATTTACGTAATCTGCAGAAATAATAATTTAAGAACCAATGCTCTCAAGCATTGGTTCTTTTGCTTTTGTTATATTTTTATGATAAAATATTTAAGTATATAAATAATTGATATGGTGATATTATGAAATTATCTGGAGAAATAGCATTAGCAAGCGGTTTTATTTTTGATTATAGCAATATGATAAATACTGATACAATAACATCTGCAGTTATTGAAACTTTGGAGAGTAAGGCTAAAGATGCTGCAGATGCTTTACTGTTAATACGTGAGCAAGGTATGGCAAAGGCACATTTATCTAAAGATGGTACGCCGGAGCATGTGTTTTTTACGAAACTGCCTTTTGTTCAGAATGGCAATCCTAATACGCCGGAGTCTATTGCTAAATTGAAGCAGTTTGGAAGTTATCTGCAGCAGGAGATAGATGCTGTTGTTTTTAGGAGTAGGGGGATCTTATCTTGGCAATAAAGTTCTGTTTGATATTTTTGCCGGTTCCGGCTGGAATGTAGGCTGTGAAAAAAGCAGGCATGGTTATCCTAGGGTATATTTCTCGGGAAATAATTTAGATGTAGATCAGTATAGTGAAGTTATGGATGAAGTGGAGTATCTCGCCACGCACAGGCTGGGGAAAAATGAGCAATTCAGAGTATTGCTTGTTCCTATTTCCAAATCTGGTACGACTTTAGAAACTTTAGCAGCGTTTTCTTATTTTTATGAGCAGTGTCAAAAGTCTTCGTTATTGCAAATGGAGGTTGCGGTTGTAACCGATCTTGATGAAGATATATCTCCTTTATATAACTTGGCCAAGGAGAATGTATGGCAGTGTTTTGAAATCAAAGAAGGTATTGGCGGCCGATTTTGTATTTTCAGCGATCCAGGATTAATTACTGCTGCCGCTATAGGAATGGATATAGATGCCTTTTTATGTGGAGCAAGGGATATGGAAAATGCATGTCAGTCAGCTTCGCTTGGAGAAAACCCGGCGCTCTTGAACGCAGTCTTGAAGTATGCAGCAGCCGAAAAAGGCGTTGATATTGAAGTTTTTATGCCATATGCGGCGAAAATGAAATCTGTTGGTGAATGGTATGTACAGCTTTTGGCTGAATCTCTTGGGAAGCGTAAAGATCGTGAAGGCAATGTTGTTTATTATGGACGTACTCCGGTTTCAGCTGTTGGTTCCACTGATATGCATGCTCAAACACAACAGCATCAGGATGGAAAAAAAGATAAAGTAATACAGTTTGTTGAAATATTGGAACGTGAGCAGCAGATTGTTTTAAACAATCCCTTTACTCATATCAGCTCATTAAAAAAATATGACGGCTTGTCTGTTGACCATGCTCTGAAAATTGCACTTGCTGCTAATGAAGAGGCTTTGAATAGCGACGGGCGGTTAAATGCGAAATATATTTTGCCTCGGATAGACGAATATTATTTAGGACAGCTGCTTTATTTTCTGATGCTTTCCGTAGCATATGAAGGTGAGTTGGCTGATGTTGATGCCTACGATCAACCGGGTGTTGAAACTTATAAGCAAATCATGAAGCAGAAAATGTCCCACCAGTAGAATTTTAACGTGCCGATATTTTACGGCACGTTTTGTTTTTGTGAGGAAATATGAAAAAGTTTTGGAAATTTATTTTAACGATTATCATAGCAGTCGCAGCGTATGGCTATGAAGCTTATGATTTTGGGTCAGAAGCTCATGAAGCTATTTCACTTTTGCAAGGCCAGCTTGAGGTAAAATTGTTGGATGTTGGGCATGGGGATGCAATTTTATTGAGAAATCAGGCTGTTGCAATACTTGTGGATACAGGTGATTATAAAAATAGTGATATACTTGTTCGCAGATTGAAGACTTTAGGGGTTAGAAAACTGGATGCTTTGATTATTACACATCATCATTTAGACCATTTAGGAGGAGTAATAAAAATATTAAATAATTTTGATGTTAAAAATTTTTATGACAACGGTATTGTAAATCCTCAAAGTGAAATTTCTAAAGATGTAGAGAAATTGATTCTTAACGGAATTTTAAGCCGCCAAATATTAAGTGCTGGGCAAAAACTGGAGTTTGCAGACAATATAAATTTAAAGTTTTTAGCACCTGCTAGTAAAAATGGCTTCCCTGAAAAAGATTTAAATAATAATAGTTTGGTTTTTAAATTGCAGTATGGTGAATTTTCAATGCTTTTTACAGGAGATATTGAAGCAAAGACCGAAAATGATTTGGTAAGTAGATATGGAAAAAAACTGCAGAGCACTGTTTTGAAGGTAGCACATCACGGAAGCAGTACGTCTTCCACTTATAATTTTTTAAAAGTGGTACAGCCACAGCTGGCACTGATAAGCTGTGGCGATAAAGAAAAATATAATCATCCTAATAAAAAGGTATTGGGAACATTTGAGTATTTACAGATTCCTGTTAAAGTCACCAGTCAAAATGGTGAAATTACTTTGAGGACTGACGGAGAAAAATATCAGATTATGACAGATAAATAAAAAACGTCATCTTAAATTTAAGATGACGTTTTTGTTATTTAGAATGTTGCTCCATTTGCAAGGAATACTGGTTCGGCAGAGGTTTTTTCTGCTAAAGTTGTGCCAATATAACCTCGTTTTACCATTGTCTGCAAAACTAAACGCTGTCTTTTTTTACAGCCTTCAGGATTTTCTAGTGGATTGAGTGCAGATGGTGCATAAGGAAGAGCCGCAATAATAGCACATTCGGCAAGCTGCATCTCCTGAGGTAATTTATCAAAATAGGTAAGTGCTGCAGACTTGATGCCAGTGGCACCGGCACCAAAATAAGTTGTATTAAAATAAATCTCTAAAAGCTGGTCTTTACTGTAATGCTGTTCCATAACCAGAGAAAGCAGCGCTTCTTCAGTTTTACGGATCAAAGTCTGCTCTTGTGACAGAAAAAGGTTTTTTGTGAGCTGTTGCGTAATTGTACTGCCGCCTTGAACTACTTCTCCGGCAGTAATATTTACTAATGTAGCACGCAGGATACCGTCAACATCTATGGCGCCATGATTGTAAAAATTGTGATCTTCAATGGCCAGTAAGGCTTGCTGCATTTCAATAGGGATATCTGTGATAGGAACCCACTCAATATCGTTAGTGCGTTCTTGGACAGCTTCTTCAATATTTAGGCTTAGCCAGATTTTTTGTATCGGATCTGGCCAAGTTTGTTTTGGAGGTAAGATAGAAAGTAAAAAAACGGTTGCCTTACTGTGTTCAGCAGGCGGCAGTTGCACAGAATGCGGTGTAGTTGGCGATAGAATCTCTTTTTTGATGGGGTCACCACTGGTAGGATACCAAAAAAAGATACCTACAGCTATAATGATGATAACGAATATTTTGAACATAAGGTACCTCTTTAAATTATTATAATTATTGATTATATTGTATCAGAGATTTTAGAAATAATAAAATAAAAAACACTTACCAATGAATAAAAAATTGAAAAATGTTTTGAAAAAAGGCCTCTAAAGTAGTACAATATTAAATATAATAGGGTTAGTGTTTATAATAATAGACAGATTTTTTTTTAGTAGGATATTTTTAAAAATTTTTCAGAGAAATACTTGCGTGTTTATGCGATAAAGTTGTATAATTACAAATCATAAGTTTTAGGGAGGCTGGATATGAAAGCAAGTGTCATTGGAGCTACAGGTTTTGCCGGAGCCGAGCTGTTGAGATTATTGGATGGACATCCGGAAGTAGAACTTGCTGCGATAACATCTGAAAGCAGTACCGGTGAGAATATTGCTGCTATGTATCCTCATCTGTCTGTACGGATTGAAACTGCATTGGGCAGTTTACAGGATATTGAGCAAATTGCTGATAAAAGCGATGTTATTTTTATTGCTTTGCCGCATGGTCATGCGATGAAGATCGGCAGGCAGTTGAAAATGCACGATACAAAGATAATAGACCTGGGCGGAGACTATAGATTTAAGGATATACGAGTTTTTGAAGAATGGTATAAAGTAAAGCACGAAGATCCAGAAACTAAGGCAGTCTATGGCCTGACCGAATTATATAGGGGACAGGTAAAGGATGCTAAAATTTTAGCGAACCCAGGCTGTTATACAACTTGCAGTATTTTAGCCTTGGTACCTTTACTGAAAGCAGGCTTGATTGAAACCCAGGGAATTATTATAGATGCGAAATCTGGAACAACGGGTGCAGGACGGGGTTTGAAGCTGGGTAGTCTCTATTGCTCTGTGAATGAAAATTTTCACGCTTATGGTGTTGCTGGTCACAGGCATACTCCTGAGATCGAGCAGGTTTATAGTGAATATGCCGGAAAAGATGTTGTGATTCAATTTACACCACATTTGTTGCCTGTTGATCGTGGTATTTTAGCGACTTGCTATGCCTCTCTTAAAAATGACGTCAGCGAAGCTCAGGTTCAGGAAGCTTTTGCAGAAATGTATGCTGATGAGTATTTTATTCGTTTGCGCGGTCAGGGTGCTTGCCCGGAAATAAAAAATGTCAGAGCATCTAATTATGTGGATATTGGCTGGCAGATTGATAAGCGTACTGGACGTATCATCGTTATGAGTGTGCTGGACAATTTAGTGAAGGGTGCGGCAGGTCAGGCTGTGCAGAATATGAATGTGATGTTTGGGATACCGGAAAATACTGGTTTGACTCAATTACCTATCTATCCATGAGGAGGCGTGAAGAATGAAGAAAATTGATGGCTGGGTAACAGCGCCTCAGGGTTTTCTTGCTGCCGGGGTTAAAGCCGGTATTAAAGCTAGTGGCAATCATGATGTGGCTGTTATTTACAGTACAGTTCCGGCAGTTAACGGTGCTGTATTTACTCAAAACAAAATGTGTGCGGCTCCTGTTTTAGTAAGCAGAGAAGTTGCACAAGAGGCTGTGGCTCAGGCTATTATAGTCAACAGCGGTTGTGCGAATGCCTGTACAGGTGAACAGGGCTTACTTGATGCCAGAGAAATGCAGGCTTTTGCAGCTGATTTACTTGGTATTGAACCGCAGAATGTTTATGTTTGCAGTACTGGTGTTATAGGTCATTTTTTGCCTATGGATAAAATAAAAAATGGTTTAGCCGATGCTGTCGATGTTATGGATGAAAACGAAGGTGAAAGCTGTGCTATGGCAATTCAGACAACTGATACGTTTATTAAGCGTGCTGCTTATGAATTTGAGGTTGGAGGGAAGACTGCAAGGATTGCTGGAATTGCTAAAGGTGCAGGGATGATCCATCCTAACATGGCGACAATGCTCACCTTTTTAACTACTGATGCGGCAATCGCTCCAGATGTTTTAAAAAGAGCTGTTAAGGCTGCTGCTGATAAATCTTTTAATATGGTAGTCGTTGATGGAGATACCAGTACCAATGACAGTATGATCGTACTGGCCAACGGACTGGCTGAAAATGAAATTATATTTTCAGAGGAACATCCAGATTATCCGGCTTTTTTTGAAGCTTTGGTAACTTGTGCACAGGATCTCGCTAAGTTGATTGCCAGAGACGGTGAAGGAGCTACAAAATTTTTGGAAGTTAATGTTGTTGGTGCGGCTACATGGAAAGATGCCAAAGCAGCGGCTATGGCAATTGCCAAATCGCCACTTGTTAAAACTGCTTTTTTTGGCGAAGACCCGAACTGGGGGCGCATTGTTTGCGCCGCAGGTTATAGTGGTGCAGCAATGAATGCAGATAAAGTTAATTTGTCAATCGGCGGCGTACGTTTAGTTGAAAATGGTATGAACTGTAATATACCGCTGACAAGCTTGACTGATATCATGAGTGAACATGATATCACAATGACCATTGATATGGCGGCAGGGAATGAGTGTGCTACAGTCTGGACCTGTGATTTCAGCTATGAATATGTCAAAATTAATGGTGAATACCATACCTGAGATTTGTTGACGTACTGAGTCGGGAGCTTTGGCCGCCTCAAATTTATAAAAATAACAAAAGGCAGTCTAGGGCCCGGTACTGCCGTAAAAACAGGAGGAACTGTCAATGTTACGTAACGAAGAAATTAAAACTTTAGTGGAAGCGCTGCCATATCTGCGCGATTTTAAAGGAAAAACTGTAGTAGTAAAATATGGCGGTAACGCTATGCTTAATGATGATATTAAGACTAAAGTGCTGCAGGATATTGTTTTCCTGCAATGCGCCGGATTACGTCCTGTAGTTGTACATGGAGGCGGTCCTGAAATCACTGCTATGCTTGGCAAGGCTGGCAAAAAAACACAATTTGTCAGTGGTTTGCGCGTTACTGACGCAGAATCCGTCGGGATAGCTGAAATGGCTCTTGTTGGTAAGATCAATACTGACCTTGTTGCCCGTTTAAATGTTCTGGGTGGACGCGCAGTTGGTTTGAATGGTAAGGATGCCGGACTTATCCGTGCTAAAAAGCATTTGGCAGATGTTTATGAAAATGGTGAGGTAAATTTAGTTGATATTGGCTATGTCGGCAATGTCGAAAAAATCAATACAGAGCTTTTAGAAGTACTGCTTGATAATGATTTTATACCGGTTATTGCACCGACTGGAGTGGGTGCTAATGGAGAAACTTATAATATTAATGCAGACAGTGTTGCCGGTGAGATCGCAGGTGCACTGAAAGCTGAAAAATTACTGGTTCTAACTGATGTTAAAGGTATTTATGCGGATTATCGTGATGAAGCAAGCTTTATTTCGACGCTGAGCTTTGAAAAAGCACAGGAACTGATCATCCGCGGCAACATCGACGGAGGTATGATTCCAAAAGTGAAGGCCTGCATCACGGCGCTTTCCGGCGGTGCGAAAAACGCATATTATTGATGGACGTGCTGAGCACACAATCTTAATGGAGATATTCAGTGATGAAGGCGTGGGGACAGAAGTAGTAAAAGAGCTGTAAAGGCTGCTGAGAATAAAAGGATTAGAGGGGATCGCAATGGACGCAAAAACAATTATCGACCAAACAGAAAAATATTATTTGCCGGTCTTTGGTCGATATCAGCTGGCACTTACCCATGGTAAAGGCTGTAAGCTTTATGATGCTGACGGTAATGAATATCTGGATTTTTTAGCAGGGATAGCAGTTAATTCTTTGGGACACGCACACCCTGCACTGGTAAAAGCTATTAGTGAACAGGCTGCGAAACTTATGCACTGCTCTAATATTTACTATACTGATATTCAGGCAAAAGCTGTTAAAGAAATCATTGAAACTACAGGCTTTGACAGGGTATTTTTAGCAAATAGCGGTGCTGAAGCCAATGAAGGTGCCATAAAACTTGCGCGTAAATATGGCCATCAAAAAAATGAGGGTAAATATCGTATTATTACGGCTGTACATTCCTTTCATGGTCGGACTATGATGACTGTTACTGCTACAGGTCAGCCAAAATATCAGCAAGGATATGAGCCATTGCCTGCAGGTTTTGATTATGTTCCTTATGGTGATTTGGAAGCGTTACGAGAAGCAATGGATGAAGATGTTTGCTGTGTTTTGCTCGAGCCTATTCAAGGGGAAGGCGGCGTTCATGTTCCCAGTGATACATACTTGCATGAAGCAAGATTATTGTGCGATAAATATGACGCACTGCTTGTTTTTGATGAAATTCAAACAGGTGTCGCGCGTACAGGAAAATGGTTTGCGTATATGCATAGTGGTGTAAAACCTGACATTATGACTTTTGCCAAAGGGATTGGCGGTGGTTTTCCTGTTGGTGGTTTTGTCGTCACGGAAAGGCTGGCGCATGTTTTTAAACCTGGTGATCATGGTGGTACTTTTGGCGGCAATGCTTTAGCATGTGCGGCTATTTATGCGACCTTAACTACAATAAAAAATGAAAATATTCTAGAACAGACGGCAGAAAAAGGAGCTTATTTCAAAAAGAAACTGGAATTTCTGATGGCTAAGTATCCGGATAAGGTTATTGAAATACGCGGCTGCGGCTTGATTTTAGGCATGGAGTTGGCTAAAGATGGCAAAGAGGTTGTCGAAGCTTGTCTTAAGCGTCAGGTCATTGTTAATTGTACGGCTGGTAACGTTATTCGTTTAGTTCCTCCTTTGATCGTTACAAAAGAAGAAATAGATCAGGCAGTAGCTGCTTTAGATGCGGCATTGGCTGAATTTTAACCAAGTTTGTGAGGGTGGAGAATGGGTTTAAGAAATAAAGATTTGATTTCTATTCACGATTTATCGGTGGGTGAAGTTGCGACTATTTTAGATGTCGCTAAAAAGTTAAAGCGTAAACAAAAAAATGGCGAGCCGCATCAATATCTTAAAGGCAAAACTCTTGGGATGATTTTTTCCAAGGCATCAACACGTACACGTGTTTCTTTTGAGGTTGGTTTCTGGCAGCTTGGCGGTCACCCGATTTATTTGAACGATTCTGCTTCTCAGATTGGCCGTGGTGAACCAGTACGTGATACGGCAAGAGTCTTATCACGTTTTGTTGACGGGATCATGATTCGTACTTTTTCACATGAATCTGTTTTAGAATTGGCTAAATATGCAAGTATTCCGGTCATTAACGGTTTAACGGATATGCTGCATCCCTGTCAGGCTTTGACTGATTTATTTACTATTATGGAGTATAAAGAGGTTCTGAAAGGCAGGAAACTTGTTTATGTAGGTGATGGCAATAATATGGCTCATTCACTGATGTATGCCTGTGCAAAAGTTGGTATGAATATGGTATGTGCTTGTCCGCAGGGATATCAGCCAGATCCTGTTATCGTTAAGACAGCCCAGGAAGATGCAGTCCATACAGGCTGTACGATTGAGGTTGACGATGATCTGTTCAGAGCCTCGAAAGGTGCTGATGTACTTTATACTGACGTTTGGGCGAGTATGGGTCAAGAGTCAGAACAATCTATCCGTCAGGAAGCTTTGGGTGAATATCAGATCAATAAAGAATTGCTGGCAGTGGCCCGGCCTGACGCTATGGTTTTGCATTGTTTGCCTGCACATCGCGGGGAGGAAATAACTGAGGATGTTTTGGAAGGACCGCAATCAAAAATTTTTGATCAGGCAGAAAATCGTCTGCATGTACAAAAAGCGATTATGGCACTTTTGATGAGTGATGAAGTGTTATAAGTAAAAATACGGTATACATTCATAAAAACTCTTCCATTTTTTGGAAAATGTGGTATAATCATATTCGTCGTTACAAGTTTATGCATGAAATCTTACATATTTAAACATCTTAGGAGGCTGTATCTACAATGAAAAAAGAAGACATTAAAAAAGTCGTGCTTGCTTATTCTGGTGGTTTGGATACCTCGGTAATTATTCCCTGGCTCAAAGAAAACTATAATAACTGTGAAGTTATAGCAGTTACGGCAGATCTTGGTCAAGGTGACGAACTTGATCCCGTACATGATAAAGCACTTAAATCAGGTGCCAGCAAATGTTATATTTTAGATTTGAAGGAAGAATTTATTGCTGATTATGTTTGGCCTGTTGTCAAAGCCGGCGCAGTTTATGAAAAGAAATATTTACTTGGTACTTCTTTTGCACGTCCTCTGATCGCTAAAAGATTAGTAGAGATCGCTGAAAAAGAAGGTGCTGATGCTGTTGCTCATGGTGCTACGGGCAAAGGTAATGACCAGGTTCGCTTTGAACTTTCTGTAAAAGCACTGGCTCCGCAGCTGGCAATTATTGCTCCCTGGCGCGAATGGAGCATCCGTTCCCGTGAAGATGCCATTGACTTTGCGGAAGCACATAATATTCCTATTCCTGTTACCAAGGAACATGATTATTCTATGGACCGTAACATGTGGCATTTGAGCCATGAAGGTTCAGATCTCGAAGATCCCTGGAATGCTCCTAAGGACGCACTTTTTATTGTAACTAATACTCCTGAAACTGCGCCTGACAAAGCTGAGTATGTAGAACTGGAATTTGAACAGGGTGTGCCGGTTGCTGTTAACGGTAAAAAAATGAGTCCGGCCACTATCGTTGAAAATCTTAATGAGATTGGTATCCGTAACGGCGTTGGTATTTGTGATATGGTTGAAAATCGTCTGGTTGGTATGAAATCCCGTGGTGTTTATGAAACTCCTGGTGGGTCTATTATTTATTATGCCCATAATGAACTGGAAAATCTTTGCCTTGATCGTGCTACTATGAGCTATAAACAAATGGTAGGCATTAAATATTCTGAACTCGTTTATGACGGTATGTGGTTCTCTCCGCTGCGCGAAGCTTTGGCAGCTTTTGTTGATGAAACACAAAAAACTGTTACAGGTACAGTACGTTTGAAACTGTATAAAGGCAATATCATTTCTGCAGGCGCTAAATCTCCGTATTCCTTATACAGCCAGGAGTATGTAACTTTTGGTGCTGATGAAGTCTATAATCAGGCAGATGCCAGCGGCTTTATTAACCTGTTTGGCTTGCCTTTGACTGTACGTGCATTGATGAAACAAGGAAAACTGAAATAATGGCTAAGCTTTGGGGCGGCAGATTTAGTAAAAATACCAATGAACTCGTAGATGCATTTAATGCATCTATTGAGTTTGATAAACGGCTGTATCACGAAGATATCCGAGGCAGTATTGCCCATGCGCAAATGCTGGGCAAATGCGGTATTATTCCTGCTGAAGATGTGGAAAAGATTGTAGCCGGCTTGGAAACTATTCTTGCTGATATCGAAGCCGGTAATTTTAGTTTTGAAGTGGCTTTAGAAGATATTCATATGAACATTGAGGCACGCCTTACTGAGCGGATTGGCGTTGCTGGGGCACGTTTGCATACTGCCCGCAGCCGTAATGACCAGGTTGCTTTAGACATGCACATGTATATGAAACGTGAGATTGTAGAGATCGGTGAATTGCTGCTGCAGTTTGAGAAGGCGCTTTTGGCAGTTGCCAAAAAACATGACAGAACGCTGATGCCTGGTTACACACATCTGCAGCGTGCTCAGCCTATAACCTTTGCACATCATCTGCTGGCCTATTTTAATATGCTGCAGCGTGATTTTCGCAGGTTGCAGGGGGTGTGGTCTGGCGCTGATATGATGCCTCTTGGTGCAGGAGCCATTGCTGGAACTACATTCCCTATTGATCGTTTTGATGTGGCTGAGCAGCTGAATTTCGGCAGTGTTTATGCCAACAGCATGGATGCTGTCAGCGATCGCGATTATATTATCGAATTTTTGTCATTTGCTTCCGTTTTGATGATGCATATGAGCCGTTTGAGTGAAGAGATTTGTCTGTGGTCAAGTACAGAATTCGGGTTTATAGAACTGGATGATGCATTTGCTACAGGTTCATCGATGATGCCGCAGAAAAAAAATCCGGATATTGCCGAGCTTGTGCGTGGTAAAACAGGTCGTGTTTATGGGCATCTGCAAGCGATGCTGGTTACAGCCAAAGGTTTGCCGCTGACTTATAATAAGGATTTGCAGGAGGATAAAGAAGGTTTTTTTGATGCGGTCGATACTGTTAAATTCAGTCTGGCAGTATACAGCGATATGATTTCTACGATGACTGTCAATGTAGAAAAAATGGAGCAGGCTGTCAGCAAAGATTTCTCTAATGCTACTGATCTTGCTGATTACCTCGTTCGGAAGGGGTTACCTTTCCGACAGGCCCATGAAGTTGTAGGTAAGTGTGTGGCTTATGCTATCCATCAGGGAAAATTCTTGCCGGAGATTTCGCTTGAAGAATATAAAACTTTTTCAGCGTTGTTTGAAGAAGATCTACTAGAGGCTTTGCAGCCGGAAAACTGTGTTGCGGCAAGAACTTCTTATGGCGGACCTGCTTTTTCTGAAAATGCTAAACAATTTTCACGCGGAGACGTACTGTTGGCAGAACAGCAGGTAGTATTAGATGATTTAAAAGCAAGAATATAATTAATTTAAGAAATTTTTGCAAAATATATTAAACTCGTGCATTTCGCATAGCGAAGTACACGAGTTTTTTGTTATAATATATATTAGAATATTGTTGTCTAAAAAATACTTAGGAAACAGGTGAAGAGTTTGTTATTGCAGCTGCAGGGATTATTAAAAACGATAAGCATTTTAGATGTTTTGGATATTTTAGTTGTTGCTTATTTCCTTTTCCGTATATACTTAATGTTAAAAACACTCGGGCCGCAACTTTAGTCAAAGGTCTTTTGGTCTTAGCTGTTATTTTATTTATCAGTAAATGGCTGAATCTGCATGTTATTACCTGGCTTTTGGAAAAAAGTATGACAGTAGTCATGGTCGCGCTGCCTGTAGTTTTTCAGCCGGAACTGCGTCGTGCGCTTGAGCAGATTGGTCGCGGGCGTTTATTTCATAAGCATAACGAACTTGATGAAAAAGAACTGGAAGATATGCTGAATGCCGTTACTAATGCTACGGAAATTATGAGTCGTAGAAAAATAGGCGCATTGATGGTTTTTGAACGGGAGACAGGTTTGGAAGAGAGAATTGAAACCGGAGTGCCGATTGACGGTTTGATTTCAGATAGTTTGCTGCTCAATATTTTTGAACCGGATACACCCTTACATGATGGCGCTGTTGTTATACGCGGTAATCGTATCGTAGCAGCAAGCTGCCTGCTTCCTTTAACAGAAGCACGTAATCTGAGCCAGGAGTTGGGAACGCGCCATCGTTCTGCTATCGGTATTTCCGAACAGTCAGATGCTCTGGTTTTAGTCGTCAGCGAAGAGACCGGCACGATTTCTCTGGCCCGTAACGGTGAATTGCATCGCTATCTGACCGGCGAAGATATTAAAAGCTTATTAAGAGCTGCTGTAGTACAGCCTTCTCTGAATTGGAAACAGGTTATCAATGATAAAATCAAAGAGATTCGGGGTGGCAAATGATGGGGAATTTCTTTGATCGTGAAAATATGTTGGCACGGGTCATCGCGTTTCTTATTGCCTGTGCGTTATGGATGTATGTTATGAATGAACAGAACCCACTTGTAGAACGTAATTATGTGGTTAATTTGGAACTGCGTAATGTCCCGGAAGGTATGATTGTACTTAATACTCCTGATAAAGTGCGTGTTAAGGTTCAGGCTCAAAGAACGGTTTTAGGTGATATAACGGAAAAAGAAGTTACGGCCTATGTTGATTTTGCTGACAAAAATATAGGACAGCAGGCCTTGCCTGTTAAAGCACAGTTTAATCAGGGGACCGTGTTGGAAGTATATCCCAATAATATTTATGCTTATCTTGATTCTGTTACAGAAAAGGTAATGGAGGTTGATACGCGTGTTATCGGTATACCTGCTTCTGATTTTACTTTAAGTAAACGAGAGGTCATTCCTGACAGTGTAACTGTAAAAGGTGCTACGCATCGTATCAATGAGATGGCTAGAGTTGTGGCACCTGTTGATGTCAGTGAGCGAGAAAATGATTTTCAAGTTGAAAGTACATTGATAGCGATGAGCGCTAATGGTTTGGAAATGCCTGATTTGCAGATTTCACCTGCTAAAGCACAGGTAAAAGCTTCATTAGTACGTCAGATGATTACAGTTGAAGTACCGGTAGTTGTAGAAACTACTGGAGCATTAACTGGCGGAATGACCATGAAACGTGCAGTCTGTGAACCTGCAACAGTGAAATTGACAGCCGAACCTTCCATTTTGCAAAGTATAACAGAAGTAAAGACACAGCCAGTAGATTTAGGTAAATTCAGTGCTAATGGCAATGTAGAAGCGGTACTTTTGTTGCCTGAAAAAACAATGGCTGATACTCATACGGTAAAGGTACATATTGAGGCGGAATGAGAAAGGATTACTAATGAGGTTAAAGGTGAATAATGTCAGGGTTTCGCTTTTGGAGGAAACATCTGTTAAAGAGGCAGCCGCTAAAAAACTGGGATTAAAAAAACAGGATATTGAGAATTTGCAAATAGTACGGCGGGCAGTTGATGCCCGCCGTAAAAATAATATTTCCTTAAATTACCATGTTTTGATTGATTTAGAAATATCTTCTAAGCAGTTAGGTAGATTGGTTAAGGATAAAGATGTCACTTTATTGGCAGAAGAAAGTCTTGTTGAACCTGATTTGGGTGTGGAAAAAATAGTTGGACGGCCGTTGGTTATTGGAGCGGGGCCGGCTGGTTTGTTAGCTGCATTGGAGTTGGCTCGATATGGTTATAGGCCCTTGATACTGGAACGTGGTAAACCTGTAGCACAAAGAGTGGATGATGTGCAGCGTTTTTGGAAAGACGGAAAATTTGATCCAGATTCTAATGTCCAGTTTGGTGAGGGAGGCGCCGGTACTTTTTCCGATGGTAAATTGACCACTCGTGTCAATGATCCGGTGATGGGAAGAATTTTAAAAGATTTTGTGCAGGCGGGTGCTCCTAAGGAAATTTTATACGAACATAAGCCGCATGTGGGCACAGATCAATTACGTGTGATGGTTATGGGCTTGACAAATGAAATACGTGTCTTTGGCGGTGAAATACGTTATAATGCCCATGTCGTTGATTTTATAGTTAAAGAAAATAGTTTGAGCGGAGTAATTCTTTCTGACGGTGAAAAAATCATGAGCAATGCGGTTATTCTAGCATGTGGTCACAGTGCGCGTGATACTTATTCCAGATTGCTGCAGCTTGAATTGGTATTGAAGCAAAACCATTTGCCATAGGGGTACGGATTGAGCATTCGCAGGAACTTATAGATAAGGCACAGTATGGTGATTTTGCAGGACATCCACGTTTGGGGGCAGCAGATTACGCATTAGTCCATCATACTCCGGATAAGAGTAGAACTGCATATTCTTTTTGTATGTGCCCTGGTGGTATGGTCGTTGCGGCAGCATCTGAAGCAGGTGGTGTAGTAGTAAATGGTATGAGTATGTATCAGCGTGATTCCGGGATTGCCAACAGTGCACTTGTTGTAAATGTAGGTCCTCAGGATTTTGGTACGGATCCGCTTGCCGGAATGGAGTTTCAGCGGTATTATGAAAAGCTGGCGTTTAAGGCTGGCGGAAGTTGTTATAATGCGCCGGCACAGAATGTTGCAAGCTTTTTGAAATATTTGCAGCCCGATTTACGGTGTAATATTAAGGCTACTTACAGACCTGGATTGACCGCTTGTGCGTTAGACAGCGTTCTTCCTGACTTTGTTACAGATACTTTACGTTCGGGAATACTTGCTTTTGACAAAAAAATTCAAGGTTTTGCGGATGGCGGCGCTTTGCTTACAGGTATCGAAACAAGGACTTCTGCGCCGGTAAGAATTATGCGTAATAATGATACTAAAGTATCAATTACTCATAACGGATTATATCCGTGTGGTGAAGGTGCCGGCTATGCGGGAGGAATTATGAGTGCATCCTTAGATGGTTATCATGTCGCCAGGGCTGTAATGGCAAAATTTACACCATTTTTTTAAAGGCTTGTCACTTGGTGATAAAAAGTTTATAATAAGCTGATAATAAAAATCCTTTGTTCGGAGGTCTTGAAATGGCTCGTTTGTTTGGTACTGATGGTGTGCGTGGAGTTGCTAATGTTGAATTAACGCCAGAACTCGCTTTTAAATTAGGGCGCGCTGCGGCAACTTATTTTGGAAGGGAAACTACTACACCGAAAATCATTATTGGTCGTGATACGCGTTTATCAGGCACGATGCTGGAAGCTGCTTTAGCAGCTGGTATTTGCTCTGCTGGTGGTAACGCGCATCTTTTAGGCGTTATGCCTACTCCGGCAGTATCGTTTCTGACACCGGAAGTGAAGGCCAATGCTGGAGTAGTTATTTCTGCTTCGCATAATCCTTTTGAAGATAATGGCATTAAATTTTTCTCTAAAACTGGGCATAAGCTGCCGGATGCAGTAGAGGATGAGATTGCTGAACTGGTAAGCCTGCCTGTAGAATGCAGTAAGAATCCCCGCGGTTCTTCTGTTGGGCAGGTTATTGTGGAAGAAGGCCTTGATAAGCTGTATATAGATCATGTTATTGCAGCTGCTCCATGTAAACTTAATGGACTGAAGGTTGTGATGGATTGCTCTAACGGTGCCAACAGTGTCATTGCTCCGGTTATTTTACGCTCTTTAGGGGTTGAGGTTGTAACGATTTTTAATCAGCCTAACGGCATTAACATCAATAATGGCTGTGGATCAACGCATCTTGAAGCATTACAGGCTAAAGTAGTTGAGGTTGGTGCTGATGTTGGTATTGCCAACGATGGTGATGCAGACCGTTGTTTGGTTGTAGATGAAAAGGGGAAGCTCTTGACGGTGACCAAATGATGTTGATTTGCGCACTGGAACTGATGAAAAAGAAACAGCTGAAAGATAATGTGCTCGTTACAACTGTTATGAGTAATGTCGGGTTGCATCAAGCTATGAAAAAATATGGCGGTTCCTGTGTAAAAACAGCTGTTGGTGATCGTTATGTGTTAGAAGAAATGTTGAAAAATGGATATAGTTTGGGCGGGGAACAGTCCGGGCACATTATTTTTTCAAGATTTGCAAAAACTGGTGATGGCATTTTAACCGCCGTACAGCTTCTCGGGGCGTTGGTTCAAAATAACAAACGACTCTCAGAAATGGGGGCGATGATGACAAAATATCCTCAGATTCTGCTTAATGTACGTGTTGCTGACAAGCATGGCTGGGAAGAAAAAGAATCTATAAAGAATATTATAAAAAAATATCAGGAAGAGCTTGGTGACAACGGCCAGATTTTGGTACGGGCATCTGGAACCGAACCTTTGATCCGTATTATGGCTGAAGGACCCCAGCAAGAACGCTTAGAAGAGATAGCAAGTGCTATTGCCGAAGTTGTCAACAGCGAACTGGGATAACTGGTCAGCATTGACCTAATAGTCAAAATATAGTACAATAACAATGGTTACAAGGACGTGCCGCGTGGGACAAGCCAAGCCTGCGCGGCATGTTGTGTGCTCAGCATACACTTGTTACCATAAGCGCAAGTGCCGCCTTTGGCGGCAGACGAGGGAGAGGTTTATCGATCAGTCAGCGGGTACCTCTCGGCTAGCTGCAGGCCGTAAGCAGACTACAAATTCCGGCGGTAACGACGGTGACAAAATGTCTGTGGCAGAATTGGCAATATACATTTAGGAGGATACAACTATGTGTTGTATCGTTGGTTATATTGGTAATAATCAAGCAGCGCCGTTTTTACTGGACGGCATGAGCAAGCTTGAGTACCGCGGTTATGATTCCGCTGGTATCGCTGTTTATGAAAAAGGTAAGATCACTGTTGAGAAATGTGTAGGCCGTCTTGATTCTTTGCGTCAAAAATTGGATGGTCATATGCCTGAAGGCACCATGGGTATAGGACATACTCGTTGGGCTACGCATGGACGTCCGTCCGACCGTAATTCTCATCCGCACACTGATGCCAGCGGGGAGTTTGTTGTTGTGCATAATGGTATTATTGAAAATTATCTGGTTCTGAAGGAAGATTTGATTGCCAAAGGGCACAAATTTGTTTCTGAAACAGATACTGAAGTTGTGGCACATTTAATGGCTGCATATTATGATGGAGACTTTGAAGAAACTGTAAAAAGAGTTTTGCGTGTTATTGAAGGATCCTATTCGCTGGTGTTTATGTGTGCCAAAGAACCGGAGAAAATAATTTGCACAAAAAAAGATAATCCTTTGGTTATTGGACTTGGTGAAGGCGAAAATTTTATTGCTTCCGATATACCGGCTATTATTGCTAAGACACGCCGTACGTTTATTATGAGTGATGGTGAAATTGCTACTGTCACTAAAGACAGTGTCTGGGTACAGGATATAAATGGAACACCGATCAGTAAAAAGGTTTTTGAAGTAAATTGGAATGCAGAGGCTGCTGAAAAAGGCGGTTTTGAACATTTTATGCTTAAAGAAATTTACGAACAACCAAAATCTATCCGTGATACAATGACTGGGCGCGTACCGAAAGATTCTCACGGAATTGAATTTACTGAACTTGGCTGGACAGAAGAAGAAATGGCAGGTATCAATAAGATTTTTATTGTTGCCTGTGGCACTGCTTATCATGCAGGTATTGTTGGAAAATACTATTTGGAACAGCTGGCACGGATTCCGGTAGAAGTCGATATTGCCAGTGAATTCCGTTATCGCAGTCCTTTAGTTGATGGCAACAGTTTGACGATAGTTATCAGTCAGTCAGGTGAAACCAGCGATACTTTGGCTGCTTTGAAAGAGGCTAAGCGCCTTGGTTCCCGTACTTTGGCGGTTACAAATGTCGTAGGTTCTTCTATTTCCAGAGAAGCTGATCAGGTTGTTTATACCTATGCTGGCCCAGAAATTGCTGTAGCTTCTACTAAAGCTTATACTACACAACTTTTAGTAATGCTGATGCTGGCTATTTATGTTGGACGTTTGCGCGGTACTTTAGATATTGCCAAAGCGCATAAGCTTGTGGAAGGGTTACACGATATCCCTGAGCAGATTCATAAGCTACTGGAAAATGTAGATCAGATTAAAGTTTTTGCAACCCGTTATGGCAGCAGTGAAGATGCATTTTTCCTGGGCCGCAGCCTTGATTATGCTGTTGCGCTGGAAGGTGCTTTGAAGCTTAAAGAAATATCTTATATCCATGCCGAGGCTTATGCAGCGGGAGAACTGAAACATGGTACTTTGGCTTTGATTGTTGAAGGTGTGCCGGTAATCGTTTTAGCTACACAGCCTGATGTTTATGATAAAACAGTCAGCAATCTGCAGGAAGTAAAAGCGCGTGAAGCGATGGTCATTGCAATTGCTTTTGAAGGGGATGACAGTATTGCAAAATATGCTGATCATGTTATTTTCATTCCCAGAACAGATAAATATCTAGCTCCGTTGCTTGCTGTCCTACCTTTGCAGCTGTTAGCTTATTATGCTGCTTTAACTCGTGGCTGTGATGTTGATAAGCCTAGGAATCTTGCTAAATCAGTAACAGTTGAATAAAAATAACGCCTGCCGGAATTTTTTGGCAGGCGTCTTTTTGTGTCCGTCTTGAAAGTTATTTTGGTAGAGTTAGCTAATAGTGCGAAAAATATGCTATAATAGCGGTAACAATAATTATTATCGAAAAGGAGTATTGTATGAACAATTCTGTTGCTTTATTATATAATTTCAATGAAGAAAAGTTAAAAATGATTAAAATGGTCTGTATGATGATGCAGGTGAGGTTTAAAGAGGTTGCAAGAGCAGAGTATGAGCAGCCGCTGGGAGCTTTATTGGGAATTTCTGGAATAGAAAATCACGGAGAAGTTTATCAGGGAGAAGAATTTCAGGAAGAAATGTTGGTGCTGCATGGATTTGACGGCAGCAAGTTACAAAAATTTTTAATTGCTTTGCAGCGTGTAGGGGTAGGAAGAATAGAGTTAAAAGCGATGATTACGGAAAATAATAAAAGTTGGAATGGCCTGGCTTTATATGAGGAACTTTGCCAGGAAAGAGAAGCTTTTAAGAAGATGGAAGCTGAAAGACGTAATAAAGTACAAAAGTAAAAGTAAAACCGCGGTTTACCGCGGTTTTACTTTTTTTCTAAAATATTTTCAGAAATTATACAAGCTAAAATTATTACAGCTCCGCTCATACCTGTAAAAGTTAATTTTTCATTAAGTAAAAAGTATGAGGCCGCAGCAGTTAAAATAGGTTGAGTACATTGCAGCATTGATACTAAGGAGGAAGATAAGAATTTCAAGGCAGCGTTTTGCAGAAAATAAGCCAGGCAGGTACATGTAATAGCCAGATAGATAACAACAGCCCAGGCTTCTGGTTGAATTTTAGTGATAGTGCTGATATCGTCGAATAATAAAGCTCCTGCGATGCTGATAACTGCCGTAATAAAGGTTTGAATAGCAGAAATAGTGATAGCATCTGTTGCTTTCAGAGATTTTTCTCCAAAGACCAGTGCTCCTGCGACGCTGACTGCTGTAAGCAATGCCCATAAATCTCCCTGGTTAAAAGAAAACGTTCCTCCATTACTACAGAGTAGATACATACCGAAAATGACCAATAGTTGTATAGGAAGATGTGAAAGTTTATAAGGTCGCTGTAAGACTATTATTGACAAAAGCGGTGCGAAAATTACTGATAAGGACATAATAAAGCCAACATTCGTTGCCGTAGTTCCTTCTAATGCCAGATTACATGAAATATAAGCTGAAGCCATACATAATCCTGCTGGCAGATATTGGCTTGCAGAAAGTACCTGCAGCTGTTTCCTTAAGCGTGTTGCAAAGAAAATTGCGAAGAGAGAAAAAGCCAGACCAAAACGAAAGGCCAGACACCATAAAGGTGTGATACTGGCAAAAGCAATTTTAGTGAGTGGATTACCTAAGCCGTATAGAAAACTTTGCAACAATATGAAAATGATATATTTATTATGTGAATTGTTTATCATCTTTCTCCTTGGATACAAATTGCAAAATAAAATACATTATGAGTTATATTTTAACAGCTAAATTCGACTAATGCAAACTGTTTTGTAAATCAAGATGATTGTTTTGACAATAAAAGGCGTTTTTTTGCCAGTAATGATTGAAACTCTGCTTCTAATTTTTCAGTTGGATTGAGGCTAAGGCGACTGATAATTTCAGCCAGTTTATTTTCTATAAGTAAAATATCTGCTGTTGCTTCAGTATACTCAGTGCTTATTTGTTTATTTGAGTAGTCGTCATATGGCCCAGGGAAAAAGTTCAGTTTTGTTCCATCAAAGACTAATAAATTTTTAGCAATGGCTTTAAGCAGGCGGCGGTCATGGGTTGTAAAAATCAAAGTTCCTGGATAATTGCATAATAATTCTTCTAAAGCAGTTACAGCATCCAGATCCAAGTGATTGGTTGGTTCGTCTAGCATAAGTACATTACAGTCACTGACTAATATTTTTGCTAAAGCAGCTTTGACTTTTTCACCGCCGCTTAAAAGCTGTATTGGTTTAAAAAAATCTTCGCGTTTGAAACGAAGTCTTATTAAAACAGTACGTAATAAAGCTTCGCTTTGTGAAGACGTTGACTGCAGGTTACGGAGCAGGTTTTTATCAGGATCAAGAATATCAATATCCTGACTGAAGTAACCTATTTTTCTATTTGCACATTTGGCAAGTGTTTGTTGTGTGCTTTTAAAAATTGTTTGAGTAAAGTTGTTTTCCCGCAGCCGTTTGGTCCGATGATGGCAAGTTTGTCGCCGGATTTTACTGAAAAACTTGCTGTTTGCCAGAGCGGTTTTTTATCAATAATATAAGACCAGTTATGTGCTCTTACTAAAATTTGTCCCTGCCATAGTTTTGAAGACAGTAAATTCATTTTTATTATTGGTAAGGATTGTCTTTTTTCTATCTGTTTAAGTTTGTCTAACCTCGTCAGTAGGGATTGACCTGTTTGTTGTAACTTTTTCTGTTTTTTAGCAAAGTAGGGTTTAGCTCCGGTAATCCTGGCTTCTGATAAAGATATCTTCGTGGTTTTAACAGCTTTTTGCGCTTGCTGCTGTTTGGCAGAAAAAGCTGTTTCTAAATGAGTTTTTTGCATAATATATTTACGATAAGCTTGATCATGAGTTTTTTCAGAAATTATCTTTTGCTGCTGATAATTACTGTAATTACCTTGATATATTTGAAGTTGTTTATCGTCCAAAGCCCAGATTTCATTGCATAATGCATCTAAAAAATCACGATCGTGGGAAACTAATATTAAGGCTCCTGAGTAATGCCGAAGTTCCTTTTCAAGCCATAACAAATGGTCCATATCAAGATTATTAGTTGGTTCGTCTGCCAGCAGCAAACCGGATTGTTGTTTGAGCGCCTGCAGGATGTAGGCTTGAGTCGTTTCGCCACCACTTTTGGAGAGTCTTTCTTTTAATTGCGGTAGTATAGTCATTGTTGTTTTGCAAATGATTTTTGCGGCTGCAGGAATTGGTCTTATACCTGCTAATAACTCTAATAAAGTTGTTTTTCCACTTCCGTTCAGCCCGATCAGGCCTATACGGCTTTTTGTATGTAGTTTTAAAGCAGGCAGTTTGAATAATAGTCTTTCGCCTAAATAATATTTAAATGAATTGGTTTCGAGGATGTACATATAATTTCAACTCCTAACTTTCGAAGACAATAAAAACCTCCCGATTCAAGACAGAATGGGAGGTGTAAAGGTAGACTTAGCCTCAAATCGCAGAAAATGATCCATTCTGACTTACTGATAAAAGACAACACTTAACAAAGCTTTTGGTTTTAAGCTGTTTTTGTGTCTTTTTCAGATAAGGTGCGAAATTGGATCAGTTTTTCATTCGTTCAAGTGTCCTTTCAATATTCATAATTATATTTTTATAATATAGGATTATAAAATCTTTGTCAACTAAACTCCAGTCCCATCAAAGATGGGAATAAAATCAGCGCTGGCAGCGGTATCTTCCTGAACAAAGCCGTCTTCAATACCGGAATTGAAAAGGTGCTGCTCAACTTTTTGATATTCTTCTGCAGTAACAACACGGTTTATTTCAGGGTATTCAGCGGCTCGGCCGCATGGAATATATTGATGCATCAGACTAAACAGGACCTGCCCCGGTTCAAAATTGTCAGCGATCCAGTCTATTACTCTTAGTGTATTTTCTAACATATTCGGTAACAGCAGATGCCTGATAATTACACCACTTTTTAATAAACCATTTTCATCGATTTGGTAGGGTCCGACTTGTTTGTACATGGTTTTTATGGCCGTTGTAGCAGTATTAAAATAATTAGGCGCATTACTGTACTTTATTGCGGCTAAATCGTCACTATATTTTAGATCGGGAAGCCATATTTGTATTTTATTTTTCAATCTGTGTATTGTATCGACAGTTTCAAAACCACTGGTATTATAAATTACAGGGACTGGCAATGGTTCCTGTAAGCTTGCGATAATAGCCTCAGTAAAATGTGTTGCTGTAACTAAATTGATATTATGGGCTCCTTGTTTAATTAAGTCAAAATAAATTTCTTTTAATCTTTCAACGGATATTTCCTGTCCTTTATTTAAACAGCTGATTTCGTAATTTTGGCAGAATGCACAATGTAAATTGCAGCCACTAAAAAAAACAGTGCCTGAACCTTTGGTGCCGCTTATGCATGGCTCTTCCCAAATATGCAGTGCCGCACGGGCAACTATTGGCTGCATACCGCAGCCGCAGGAACCGAAAATACCATTTGGACTGTTCATTGTTTCTGCCCTGTCAACTCCGCAGCGGTGTGGGCAGACGTAACAGTAAATCATTAAAACATCTCCTTTGGAGTATTTTCTAAATTGTAGCATAGTTGGACAAGAGATAAAAGGATAATTGACAAAAAGAGCGGTAAAAAGTATAATCTAAAGCAGAAGTAGGTCATATAACTGACGGAAGTGGATTAACCACGTGGAGTATGACCGGTGTTGCCGACCGTCTGGGCGTTTTACCCCAGAAGTGTCGGTTTTTTTATATATTTTTAAGGAGGAATAGTCGTGAAAGAGCTGCTATTGAAGTATGGCTGTAATCCAAATCAAAGTAAGGCGCGTATTTATAGTAAAATAGGTGAACTGCCAATTGAGGTTTTGAACGGCCGCCCTGGTTATATTAATTTTCTGGATGCCTTTAACAGCTGGCAGTTAGTAAAAGAATTAAAGGAAGCTACCGGCCTGCCTGCAGCAGCATCTTTTAAACATGTAAGTCCAGCCGGTGCTGCCGTTGGATTGCCGATGAGCGATGTACTGAAAAAAATATATTATGTTGACGATCTAGCTCTGACTCCGTTGGCTACTGCTTATGCCAGGGCTCGGGGTGCTGACCGTATGTCATCTTACGGAGACTTTGTTGCTTTATCAGATATCTGTGACAAGGAGACTGCAGCTATGCTGGCTCGAGAAGTTTCAGATGGCGTTATTGCCCCCGGCTATACAGAGGAAGCTTTGGAAATTTTAAAAACTAAACGTAAGGGCACTTATAATATTATCAAAATTGATCCGTCTTATATTCCAGAGATACAGGAAACGAAAGATGTATTTGGTATAACTTTTGAACAGGACCGTAATGAGGCTAAAATTACGTCAGAGCTGCTGGTAAATCGTCCGACTGTCAATAAAGAAATTCCTGAGGATGCAGTACGTGATCTTCTGATTGCGTTGATTACTTTGAAATACACGCAATCGAATTCCGTCTGCTATGTTAAAGATGGACAGGCGATTGGTATTGGTGCGGGGCAACAGTCTCGTGTTCATTGTACAAGGCTTGCCGGAAATAAAGCTGATAACTGGTGGCTGCGCCAGAACCCCAGTGTTTTAGAACTGCCTTTTAAGGACAGTATTCGACGTCCTGATCGGGACAATACTATTGATGTGTATATTTCTGACGATTATGAAGATATACTTGCAGATGGAATTTGGGAACAGTTCTTTACCGAAAAACCAGCTCCGCTGACACGTGAAGAAAAAAAAGTATGGCTTCATAAGCTGCACGGAGTTTCTCTTGGCAGTGATGCTTTTTTCCCGTTTGGTGATAATATTGAACGCGCTCACCGCAGCGGTGTAGATTATATTGCTCAGGCAGGCGGAAGTATCAGAGATGATAATGTTATTGAAACATGTGATAAATATAATATCGCAATGGCATTTACTGGTTTACGTTTGTTCCATCATTAATGACTTTCCGCCAAAGAAAACTTTGGCGGATTTTTTTGAACAAAAATGACTGACAAGTCAGTTTTGTGGGCGTTGGAGGCAGTTGTGGTATTTTTTTTACATAAATCGCATAAAATTGTCTGAAAACTATTGAGTTAGTAAATTTTTTGTGGTAAAATACACAAGGTATAATGTCCAAAATATGTTTATGTTTTAGTAAGATTATGGCAAGTAGGAGATGAGTAGTTCGTGAGTACTGAAAATGTATCGGGAATACTTTTCTTAGTGCAATCGGCTTGTCTGGAAAGGCGCTTTTTAGATGATCCGGCGCTGAGTATAGAACAGTTAAACTGCGGCCAGATACGGATAAGTTTTTCTCTGACGGCCGGTACTGACCTTGATCATCGTGGTAAGGTCAGTAGCAGCGTTATTTATCGTCTTCTTGAATCTGTATTGCAAATCAGCGCTGTCAGCGTTGGTGTCGAAGCTGAAACATTAAATTTTTGTTGTAACATTGTAAAATACACAGCAGCTGAAAAACTTTATGCTGTCTGTAAGATTTGCCATTGCGGACGAATGACTCTTGTGGCCGAAGCTGAGGTATATGATGAAAATGATACTCTGTTGGCAACGGTACTGACGACTTTGTTTGTTGTGGAAACAATTAAGGATATACCCCGTAAATGGTAAAGGCTGACGGCAAGTCGCCTTAACAAGCAATTTGGCTTAAGCCTTAACACAAGGAGGACAAAATGGATTTTGCACTTAATGAAGAACAACTTGAATTACAGGAAATGGTGAGGGATTTTGTAGAAAAAGAAATTACCCCTTACGCTGCCGAAATGGACAGAAATAATCAATCTATGCCCGGGCTGCTTGAAAAAGCTGCTGATATGGGGCTTTTGAATGTTATTGTTCCAGAAGAATATGGCGGACCTGGACTGGACAGCGTTACAGTTGCCGTTATTTATGAAGAACTGGGCAAAGGCTGTGCAGGTGTTGCTACCTCAATGGCTGCGAACTCCCTGGCGTCTTATCCTATTTTAATTGCCGGCACTGAAGAACAGAAACAAGCGCATTGTGATTTACTTAATGATGGTAAACTGGCTGCGTTTGCATTAACTGAACCTGGTGCAGGTTCAGATGCCGGTGGTGTCGCTACTTCAGCTGTAAAAAACAAGGAAGCCGGAACTTATACTCTTAATGGTACTAAAGCGTTTATTACTAATGGTGGAATTGCAGATACTTATCTTGTATTTGCTAATACCCGCAAATCCGGTGGTATCCGTGGTTTGACCGCATTTATCGTACCTAAAGGAACACCTGGCTTTACTGTTGGTAAAAAAGAGGATAAAATGGGCATCCGCCCCTCTAATACCTGTGAATTGATTTTACAGGATGTCGTGATTCCAGAATCTAACCGTGTTGGCCGTGAAGGCGAGGGCTTCCGTATAGCAATGAATACTTTGGATTCTGCACGTCCTTTTGTTGGAGCAGTATCCGTTGGTCTGGCTCAGGCTGCTTTAGATTGTGCTGTAAAATATGCTAAAGAAAGAAAACAATTCGGCCAGCCGATTGCTTCTTTCCAAATGATCCAGTCCATGATTGCTGATATGGCTATGAAGGTTGAAACGGCAAGATTGATGGTACTGAAAGCGTGCTGGATGCGTGACCAGGGGCTGGAATTTTCCAAAGAGGCGGCTATGGCTAAATGTTATGCTGCTGATGTGGCTATGCAGGTGACTACTGATGCTGTTCAGGTAATGGGCGGTTATGGCTATTCCCGTGAATATCCGGTTGAAAAAATGATGCGTGATGCTAAGATCATGCAGATTTATGAAGGCACAAACCAAATTCAACGTTTGGTTATAGCTAATAAAATTCTGTACTAATAGTTTATTTATAAAACCCGGTACTATTTGGTGCCGGGTTTTTTATATAGGACTGTCAAAATTATTTATGCATAAATGTAAAAAAATATATACTTTAATTATTAAGACTGATTACTCAAGTGATTCTCATTACACTATGGCAAAGAAGCATTGAAAAAAGATAATTTTACAGGTATAATAATAAGAGTAATTTTTATAAATATAGGAGTAACTTATGATTTTGATTTGGCTGGCGGCGTTAGTCGTTTTGCTTGACCAATTGACAAAAAATATAGTTGTAGCTGTGATGGCTGAAGGACAAAGTATTCCCATCATTCCTAACATTTTCCATTTAACTTATATTTTGAATCCAGGGGCTGCCTTTGGAATGTTTGCCCATAACAGAACTTTTTTTATTTGTGTAGCTTTGCTGGTGCTGGTCATAGTTTGGTGGTTTAGAAAAGAAATCTTAGCAGAACCTTTGTGTGTGCGGGCCGGAACAGCACTTTTTATTGGTGGGGCTGTCGGTAATCTGATAGACAGAGCTGAAAATGGTATGGTTGTAGATTTTTTTGATTTTCGTATTTGGCCTATTTTTAATGTGGCAGATATTGCTATTTGTGTAGGGGTGGGTTTTATTATATGGAATTTAATACAGACAGAAATACTGAAGAAGTAGAAAATATTGCTGCTGCAGAAAATGATGTTGGGCAAAGACTCGATATTTATTTGGCTGCAAAACTAGAGGTGTCGCGCTCCAATATGCAAAAACTTTTGGAGGAAGGGCGTGTATTTCGTGGAGCAAAAGTGTTTAAAGCCAACTATAAAGTTAAGGCCGGCGATGTGTTCACAGTTATGCTGCCAGAGCCGGAACTTTTAGAAATTCGTTCTGAGGCTATTCCCTTGGATGTTATTTTTGAAGATGAAGATGTAGTTGTTGTTAATAAAAGCCGTGGGATGGTGGTGCATCCAGCACCAGGCCATTATACCGGTACTCTTGTTAATGCACTGCTTCATCATTGCCAAAATTTATCAGGGATAAATAATGTAATCAGGCCGGGGATTGTGCACCGTTTGGATAAGGATACTTCAGGCATCATGATTGTAGCTAAGAATGATGCTGCACATATATCTTTATCGGAACAGATTCGAAACAAAACTGCCAAACGTTCATATATTGCTATTGTCAGGGGCAATATAAAAGAGGATACCGGGACAATTTCGGCGAAGATAGCTCGTGATAAAAATGACCGTAAAAAGATGACGGTAGTACAAGAGGGTGGGCGTACCGCAGTAACTGATTATGAAGTGCTTGAGCGTTTTGGACGTTTTACTATTGTACGCTGCCGTTTGAGAACAGGTCGAACACATCAGATACGTGTCCATATGGACTATTTGGGATATCCCTTAGTAGGAGATCCTAAATATTCTCCGATGAAGGTTCCATTTGCGATTCATGGGCAGGCACTTCATTCACAGGAACTGGAGTTTACACATCCGCGTACAGGAGAACGGCTGCGGTTTGAGGCGGGGCTGCCGGAAGATATGCAGAAAATTATTACCCGTTTACGTAACGGACAATTCTAAAATATTTTGAGGTGAGCTGTATGAGTAAAGTAGTTAAGAAAAATGTTATTATGGACAGTGATGCAATGCGTCGTGCGTTGGTACGTATCGCACATGAAATCATCGAAAAGAACAAGGGTGTCAATAATGTTGTGCTTGTTGGTATTCGAACCAGAGGAGTGCCGTTGGCACAACGGATTGCACAGGAAATTGAAATTATTGAAGGCGTAAAAGTAAAAGTGGGTATGCTTGATATTACCTTATATCGTGATGACCTTTCTACCTTGGGGTATAATCCGATCGTACATGGAACTGATATTGATTTTGATCTGAATGGGAAGAATATCGTTTTAGTAGATGATGTTCTCTATACTGGTCGTACGATTAGAGCCGCGCTGGATGCTGTCATTGACATGGGACGCCCACGGTCTATCCAATTAGCAGTGCTTATTGATCGAGGACATAAGGAATTGCCTATTCGCGCTGATTTTGTTGGTAAAAACGTACCAACTGCTCATAAGGAAACTATTGAAGTTACTTTAAAAGAACATGATGAAACTGATGAAGTATTCATAGGGGAAGTAGTTGCAGAATAAGAGGTGAGCAGAATGGCAAAAACTCCTACTCAATTACGCAGTGAAGCTGCATGTAAAACAGTTTTGAAAAATTTGGAAAGACGTGGTTTTGAAGCTTTTTATTGTTCGGATAAGCCTGCGGCTTTAGACAAAGCATTAGAACTTATATCTGAAGACGACGTTGTATCCTGGGGCGGTTCCGTTACCATACAGGAAATTGGACTGTTAGATGTAATGCGAAGCGGACGCTATAAGGTTATTGACCGTGACACGGCAGAAACACCTGCGCAGAGAACGGAGCTGATGCGTAAAGCACTGTTGTGTGATACTTTTTTAATGAGCAGTAATGCTGTTAGTGAAGATGGACAGCTGGTAAATATTGATGGTACTGGAAATCGTGTGGCAGCTATGGTGTATGGTCCTAAAAGTGTAATTGTTATTGCAGGGATCAATAAAATCGTCAAAACCCAGGATGATGCTTTGGCACGTGTGAGAATGTTGGCGGCGCCTATTAATGTTCAGCGTTTTCCTCAGTTAAAAACTCCTTGTATGGAAACAGGGATTTGTGCAGATTGTAACGCACCTGACTGTATTTGCAATTATATATTGACTACCAGACGCTGTAAACCTAAAGGAAAAATCAAAGTGATTTTAGTTGGCGAGAGTTTGGGTTATTAAAAATATTACTGTCTCAGCATTTGCTGCGGCAGTTTTTTATTTCACATTGATGTAATATCTTTTAGCAGGAGCAAGTATGAAAATGGCGAATATATAGATTAAGTAGAAGTATGATTTTAAGAAAGCGAGGCAGTAGCGTGGGGAATAAAGTAATGCCTAATGAAGTTCTTTATCATATTGGTATTTCAGCAGAAATGCTTAAAGGAGCAGAGTATGCTTTGCTGCCTGGAGATCCAGGGCGTGTAGAAGCGTTGGCCAGAGCTCTTGGCACCGCTGAGCCTGTCGGTTGTCATCGTGAATATACAAGCTGGCTGGCGGATGTTGAAGGAACATCGATATTGGTTTGTTCTACAGGCATGGGAGGACCTTCTGTCGCCATAGGAATGGAAGAATTGGCACGTCTTGGCATAAAGAATTTTATTCGTGTCGGAACAACTGGTTCTATTCAGAAAGATGTAGAACTTGGTGATCTTGTTATCAATAAAGCGGCAGTACGTTTAGACGGAACGTCACAGCACTATGCGCCTTTGAATTTTCCTGCAGTGGCTTCATTTGAGTTAACTCTGGCCCTGCAGCAGGCAGCAGAAAGTCTGTCAATTCCATATCATACTGGTATTTCTGTTTCCAGTGATACTTTTTGGCCTGGTCAGGAACGTTATGACAGCTATACAGGCTATGTGAGAAAATCATTGCAGGGGAGTCTACAAGAGTGGCAGGCATTAGGAGCTTTAAATTATGAGATGGAAACTGCAGCGCTGTTTATAGTTGCTCAGAGTTTTGGTTTGCAAGCGGCTTCAATTTGCGGCGTCGTTGCTAAAAGGACTGACAGCGAACTGGTTGCGCCGCCGGATCTTTACGAATTGGCTTCGCAAAGATTTCAGGCAGTAGTAAAAAAGACTTTGCAGGATTTAATAAAGGCAGGTAAATAACATGGCAAGAAGTATTATTTTATTATTGGATTCTTTTGGTATTGGCTATGCCCATGACGCTGAAAAGTTTGGTGACAGCGGTGCAGATACATTAGGACATATTTGTGAGTGGATGGCTGCAAACCGCAAAAGTGCGGATGGAAGTCCCAGGTATTTACATCTGCCTAATCTGGCAAGGTTAGGACTGGCAGGTGCGGCAGAGCTCAGCCGTGGTCAAAAGCTGGCGTATCCTCTAAGCAGTGACGATAGTAAAATCGATGCTGCTTATACTTATGCAGAGGAAATAAGCCATGGTAAAGATACTCTGAGCGGGCACTGGGAGATTACAGGCGTCCCGGTACTTTTTGACTGGGGGTATTTTCCGCAGCAGCTAAAATGTTTTCCAAAGGAATTAGTTGAGAAAATTATTAAACAGGGAATTTTGCCGGGGGTATTGGGGGAAAAGCATGCATCTGGAACTGAAATAATAAAAGAACTTGGGGAAGAACATCTAAAGACTGGCAAGCCAATTATTTACACCAGCGCAGACAGTGTTTTGCAAATTGCGGCGCATGAAGAAGTGTTTGGTCTTGAACGATTATATGAATTATGTAATATTTGCTATGAACTAGTTAAACCTTACCATATAGCGCGCGTTATAGCGCGTCCTTTTGTGGGCACTCGTGCAGAAGATTTTGTGCGGACTGGCAACAGGCATGATTATGCTGTGCCTGCTCCTGCTGATACGTTGCTGGACAAACTGGTAGCCGCAGGTGGCAGTGTCTATGCGGTGGGTAAAATTGCTGATATTTTTGCTCACCGCGGAATTACGAAGCATTATCCTGCCAGTGGTCTTGATAAATTATTTGCCGCTGCATTGCAGGCTGTGCAAGAAGCTCCTGATAATAGCCTGGTTTTTGTAAATTTTGTGGATTTTGATTCTTCCTTCGGGCATCGGCGTGATGTTGAAGGCTATGGGGAAGGATTGGAATATTTTGATGATCGTTTGCCTGAACTGCTTAGGTTATTAAAGCAAGATGACCTGTTGCTGGTTACTGCAGATCATGGATGTGATCCAACCTGGAGTGGCAGTGACCATACACGTGAAAAAATTCCGGTCTTGTTTTTTGGTAAAAATATTGTTAGTAAGGCTTTACTACCCATGCGGACGTTTTCTGATATCGGTCAGACAATAGCTGTTCATTTAGGTATAGAGCGGCTTGCCAATGGTAAAGCTGCTGAATTACGCTGATAGGAGGGAGTATTAATGAAAAAATTTAACTGGCTGTTGTTGGCTGTTTTATTAACAATAGTGGCAATTGTTCCTAATACGGCTGCCGCTTTTGCTGATCAGCCTGTAGCCTTTGTAGTTTTTGATAATAGTGGTAACGTAACGCAGCAGGTTTATAAAATGTGGCGTGAGCCTGTACGTTGGGCGTATCATTTCCCTGATTTTAAGCTGGTTGATACAGATCGGACTAAAAAGGTGACTGCAGAAAATATTTTTACGGGACATGGAAAAAGCGTTGTCGACCAATCTGTTACGAGGAAGATAGCAGAAGAAATACCAGCGGAAGCGTTAGTTTTGGTCATTGTGCACGACATGTACGAGCAGATGGTGCAGGGAATGATATGGCGTAATGAAGACGGTTCAACCTATGTAAGAACGGTTTTAAATGCTGATATCTATGTTTACCGAAAAGATGGTGATAGATTCTCTAAAAAACGGATTAGGGAAAATGAGATAAAAGAATTGGGGAATCAGACTGCTCCGGAAGAAACTATGAAATGGGCAATCAGCAAACAGGTAAATATCATGGAAAATCGTCCTGTTATTAATTGAAGTCATAAAATGATGTACTAAATATTGTATATGGAAAAGTTAATAAGTGAAATAAACACAAAATATTGTAGAAAGGGCTTTACAAATAATTATTATTGATTTATAATTAGGTCATGGAATTTTATCTAAGGAGCTGGTTAACATGACCTATGAACTGCATGGTATAAAAATTAATTGCGCGGATGGGATCTCGCAAGAAGAAGCCGCCATTTATCTCAATAATCAATTACAGGTAATGCCGCATAAAACATTGTTGTCTTTGGATTTAGGGCTTGACGGTAATGATGTAGTTGTTAAACCACATTATGACACCATAGTGCGTGTACGCCGTATTACCGGTTATCTCAGTACTTTGCCGCGTTTTAACGATGCTAAGAAAAAAGAAGCCGCTGATAGAGTTTCTCATATTCAATGAAATTTTTTAATGCCTCGACCTGATATGGTCGAGGTTTTTTATTTGGGTGTACGTTTGTTTGCAGAATTGTCAAATCCTGTTCGGTGAAGTCTCTTTAAAAAAGCTATGATAAATGATAAAATATTACTATTAAAGAATTTTTTTAGTCAAAAAAACTGCAGATGGGAAGTGTTGAGATGAAATTTATTTCTTGGAATGTAAATGGGCTGCGGGCCTGTATGAATAAAGGCTTTAAAGAATTTATGGACAGCGTCGACGCAGATGTTTTTTGCGTTCAGGAAACAAAAATGCAGCGTGAGCAGGCGGAGTTTGTTTTTCCTGGATATGAGGAGTACTGGAACAGCGCTGAAAAAAAGGGGTATTCCGGTACGGCTGTTTTTTCTAAAGTCAAGCCTCTTACTGTCACCTATGGTTTGGGAATTGAAGAACATGATAAAGAAGGGCGTGTTATTACTGCCGAATATAAGGAGTTTTATCTGGTAAATGTATATACGCCTAATTCACAGCGCGGGCTGGAACGGTTGGATTACAGACAGATATGGGAAGATGCATTTCGTGATTATCTGTTGAAGCTTGACCAAATTAAACCGGTGCTTGTTTGCGGAGATCTTAATGTTGCTCATCGTGAGATAGATTTGAAAAACTGGAAAACTAATCGTAATAATGCTGGGTTTACTGATGAAGAGAGAGCAAAAATGACGGAGTTGTTAACGGCGGGGTTTACTGACTCGTTTCGCCATCTCTATCCCGAAAAAGAAGGTGCTTATACCTGGTGGTCGTATATGTTTAAAGCGCGCGAAAAGAATGCGGGATGGCGTATTGATTACTGGCTTGTTTCTGACAGATGGGCTGACAGAATAGAAGACAGCGTGATTTATGCTGATATCACGGGCAGTGACCATTGCCCAGTCGGATTAGTTTTGAAATAAATTTTTAGTAATGACAAGAGGTCAAAATATGGATTTTAAAATAACAGCACCTTTTGAGCCGGATGGAGATCAGCCTCAGGCTATTGAGAAGTTGGCAGAAGGTATAGAAAAAGGACTGCGGACACAGGTCTTGCTCGGGGCTACCGGAACTGGGAAAACCTATACTATTGCGCAGGTTATTAATAAAGTGAATAAACCAACATTGGTTATTGCGCATAATAAAACATTGGCGGCACAGTTAGCAAGTGAGTTTAAAGCTTTTTTTCCTGAAAATTCAGTGGAATATTTTGTGAGTTATTACGATTATTATCAACCGGAGGCTTATATTCCACAATCTGATACCTATATTGAAAAAGATGCATCGATCAATGATGAAATAGATAAACTCCGACATTCTGCTACTAGCGCTTTATTTGAACGCCGTGACGTAATTATTGTGGCCAGTGTATCTTGTATTTATGGATTGGGTGCGCCACAGGAATATTATGATATGGTGCTGTCTCTGCGTGTAGGACAGAAGATTGACAGACAAGCTATTTTACGCAAATTAGTCGAGATTCAATATGATCGTAATGATATTGCGTTTCAACGTGGTACTTTCCGTGTTCGCGGAGATGTTATCGAAGTTATTCCTGCTGGCTATAATGAAAAAGCAGTACGCATTGAGATGTTTGATGACGAAGTTGAGCGGATATTGGAAGTTGATGTACTGACTGGAGAAATTTTGGCTAAACGCAGCCATGTTGCTATTTTCCCTGCTTCTCACTATGTAACCTCTCGTGAAAACCTGGATCGGGCAATGGAAGACATTAAAGTAGAATTGGCAGAACGACTTGAATATCTTAATTCACATAATAAATTGCTGGAAGCACAACGTCTGGAACAACGTACTAACTATGATCTGGAAATGATGAATGAAATGGGGTACTGCTCCGGAATCGAAAATTATTCACGGCATTTAGCTAATCGTAAGGCAGGAGAACCTCCATTTACTTTAGTTAATTATTTTCCAAAGGATTTCCTATTAGTAATTGATGAATCACATGTGACATTACCACAGATCAGGGCGATGTACGCTGGTGACCGTTCGCGTAAAGAGATGCTTGTAGAACATGGATTCAGGCTGCCTTCTGCTTTTGATAATAGGCCTTTTACCTTTGATGAATTTCAGCAGCAGATAAATCAGGTGATTTATGTTTCCGCAACTCCTGCAAAATATGAAATGGAGCAGACGCAGCAGGTGGTAGAGCAGATTATCAGACCTACTGGTTTATTAGATCCGCAGGTAGAAATCAGGCCAATCAAAGGTCAGATTGATGATTTGCTGAATGAAATACATAAAGTTACTGAAGCAGGAGAACGTACTTTAGTTACAACTCTGACTAAGCGGATGTCTGAGGATCTGACTGAATATTTGAAACAAGCTGGGGTAAAAGTCCGTTATTTGCATTCTGAGATTGCTACTATTGAGCGTGCTGAAATTATTGATGATCTGCGTAATGGTAAGTTTGATGTACTGGTTGGAATAAATCTGCTGCGGGAAGGCCTGGATTTACCGGAGGTTTCTCTGATTGCTATCTTAGATGCCGATAAAGAAGGTTTTCTGCGCAGTGATACTGCTATGATCCAGACCATTGGCAGAGCTGCCCGTAATGAGCACGGACGGGTCATAATGTATGCTGACCGTATTACGGATTCAATGCGGCGTGCCATTGATGAAACAAACCGCCGCAGGGAACTGCAGGAAGATTATAATAAAGAGCATCAGATTACACCAAAAACTATCTATAAAGAACAACGTCAGCTGATAAAACTGACGAAGATTGCCGAGGATGACGGGACGGAAGATTACAGTGATAATGCGATAAAAACGGTCGGAAAGAATTGCAGAAAATGGCGAAAGAACTTGAAAAACGTATGGCTGTTGCTGCCAAGGAACTTAACTTTGAGCTTGCTGCAGAATTAAGGGACCGTTTGATCGTAATTAAAGGACAGTTAGGCCAGAAATTGTCGCCTAAACCTAAAAACAGGAGTAAGTAATGAAAGAACAATTAATTGTAAAAGGTGCCAGGCAGCATAACCTGAAAAATATCACAGTTGAGATACCGCGTGATGAGCTGGTTGTAGTTACCGGTTTATCTGGCAGCGGTAAATCTTCTTTGGCATTTGATACTATCTATGCGGAAGGGCAGCGTCGTTATGTCGAATCGCTGTCCGCTTATGCGCGTCAATTTTTAGGACAGATGGATAAGCCGGATGTGGATTATATTGAAGGGCTCAGCCCTGCCATTTCCATCGACCAGAAGACTACCAGTCGTAATCCGCGTTCAACAGTGGGCACAGTAACTGAAATATATGATTATCTACGCCTGTTGTTTGCCCGTATTGGAGAACCTCATTGCCCAAATTGCGGAAAAATTATTGAACGGCAGACAGTTGAGCAGATTGTCGATCATGTTCTGGAACTATCTGAAAATACTAAATTTATGGTTATGGCACCTTTGGTGCGCGGCCGTAAGGGTGAACATCAGAAAATTTTAGATTCTATGCGCAAAGCTGGTTACGCCAGAATGTATATTGATGGTGAGGTGCGCACATTAGATGAAGAAATATCTCTGGATAAGAAAAGAAAGCACGACTTATCCGTGATAGTTGATCGTTTGGCTGTACGTGATGGTATCGCTCAGAGGTTATCAGATTCTGTAGAGACGGCTTTAAAGTTGGCTGATGGTTTGGTGGAAATAAATGTTATTAATGGTGAAACGCAATTGTACAGCGAACATTTTGCCTGCAGTGATTGTGGTATAAGTTTGCCTGAAATCGAGCCGCGTCTCTTTTCCTTCAATAACCCTTATGGTGCTTGTCCTGAATGTACTGGGTTGGGCATGAATATGGAATTGGATAAAGAGTTGATTATTCCAGATGGCGCTAAAACCTTTGCGGAAGGTGCAATTGCAGCACTCAGCACGAATATGGAAGCTTATCATATGAAACAGCTGGGAGCGGTTCTGAAGGCTTATGGATATGATTTTGGTGCGGTTTGGAACGATTTACCGGAAAAAATAAAAGACTTGCTCTGGTATGGCAGCGGTGAAGAAAAATTTTCTTTTGTCTATGAAAATATGCAGGGAGAAGTAAAAAAACATACTACTGCTTTTGAGGGTATTATTCCTATGCTGCGCCGTCGCCATCGAGAAGCTTTTTCCGAACGGATGCGTTTGGATATTGAAGGGTTTATGACAAGTACTCCTTGCCCTGTGTGTCATGGTGCCAGGTTGAAAAAAGAGGTTCTTGCCATTCTTGTTGGCGGTAAAAATATTTGTCAGGTCACAGCGTTGACCGTACGTGATGCAATAGAATTTTTTAATGCGTTGAAACTTACTGAACGACAGCAGATTATAGCAAAACAAGTCCTAAAAGAAATTCTGGCCCGGCTAAAATTTCTGAATGATGTCGGACTGGATTATCTTACTTTGGATCGTGCTGCTGGAACGCTTTCTGGCGGTGAGGCACAGCGTATTCGTCTGGCAACACAGATTGGTTCTGGTTTGGTAGGCGTATTATATATTTTAGACGAACCAAGTATTGGGCTGCATCAGCGTGATAACAGTAAATTACTTGAGACATTGAAGCATTTGCGTGATCTGGGAAATACGCTGCTGGTAGTTGAACACGATGAAGAGACAATGTATGCTGCTGATCAGATTATTGACATTGGTCCTGGAGCCGGTGAGCATGGCGGTAATGTAGTAGCACAGGGAACTGCTGAAGTCGTCAAGCAGTCAGAGCAATCAATTACCGGTCAGTATCTTAGCGGACGCAAATTTATTCCTGTACCGAAAAAACGCAGAAGTAATGACGGTCGTTTTATTGAAATTAAAGGAGCCAAGGCAAATAATGTTAAGAACATCGATGTAAAAATTCCTTTAGGTGTTTTCTCTGTTGTGACTGGTGTTTCCGGTAGTGGCAAGTCAACGCTGATTAACGATATTCTTTATAACGCATTGGCTGCGAAACTGCATGGGGCACGTCTGCGGCCAGCAGACCATAAAGAAATTTTGGGATTGAGTGAGATCGATAAGGTTATTAATATTGATCAGTCTCCTATTGGAAGGACCCCTCGTTCAAATCCGGCTACTTATACCGGAGTTTTTGATTTTATTCGTGAACTGTTCAGCCAGACAAATGAAGCAAAACTGCGCGGTTATAAGCCAGGGCGCTTCAGCTTTAATGTTAAAGGCGGACGCTGTGAAGCTTGCCGCGGCGATGGTATGAATAAAATAGAGATGCATTTTCTGCCTGACGTATACGTTCCCTGCGAGGTATGTCATGGTGCCCGCTATAATCGTGATACCCTGGAGGTACATTACAAAGGAAAAACTATTGCCGAAGTTTTAGACATGACTGTAACGGAAGCCTGTGAATTTTTTAAAAATCTGCCACGTATTTATCGTAAGCTTGAGGTTCTTGAAGATGTTGGTTTAGGTTATATTAGGTTAGGGCAGGCTGCAACAACACTTTCCGGTGGTGAGGCGCAGCGCGTGAAACTGGCAACAGAATTATCACGGCGCAGCACAGGGAAAACTCTGTATATTTTAGATGAACCTACAACCGGCCTGCATATAGCAGATGTACATAAATTATTAGAGGTATTACAAAGACTGGTCGGAGCAGGTGATTCCGTCGTTGTTATTGAGCATAATCTTGACGTTATCAAAACTGCCGATTATATTATCGATTTGGGTCCTGAGGGCGGTGACAAGGGAGGTACTCTGCTTGCCTGTGGTACTCCTGAAGAAGTAGCTAAAAACAAGAAATCATATACAGGTCAATATATTAAACAAGCTTTGGCTCAGGCTAAAAAACATGGGTGGTATCAGTAATGAATGAATCTATTGCTAAAAATTTAGCTGTACTGCCGGATAAATCTGGCGTTTATATAATGCGTGACGAACATGGGAAAATTATCTATGTCGGAAAGGCGGTAGTATTAAAAAATCGTGTACGCAGTTATTTTCGTAATCTGGCATCACATACTGTAAAAGTTAAAGCATTAGTCGCAAAAGTTGCTGAAATAGAAACCATTGTTACAGACAGCGAAGTTGAAGCGCTTATTTTAGAATGCAATTTAATAAAAAAGCACCGTCCGCGCTATAATATTATGCTTAAGGATGATAAAACTTATCCTTATTTGAAGGTAACGATGCAGGAAGATTTCCCGCGTATTTATGTTACGCGCAAACAGCTTCGTGACGGTGCTAAATATTATGGTCCTTATGCAGATGCTGGGGCAATGCACGCTACTGTTAAACTGCTGCGGTCAATGTTTCCTTTGCGCAATTGCCGAAAAATGAATACCGATAGGCCCTGCCTGCAATATCATATTAAACGTTGCCTTGCTCCATGTGCGGGGTATGTTTCCCGAGAAGATTATGGAAAAATGATCAGAGCCGTGTGTTTACTGTTAGATGGGCGTACGTCTGAACTTGAACGTGAACTAAAGCTGCAGATGCAGCAGGCCGCTGAAAATTATGCTTTTGAAGAAGCTGCCCGGGTACGTGACCAACTGCAGGCTGTAATAAGACTGAACGAACAGCAGAAGGCTGTAACAAGCGGTGGTGATCTTGATGTAGTAGGTCTTGCCAAAGATAGTACCGGAACTTGTTTGCAGATATTTTTGTTCGTGGCGGCAAGTTGATTGGTCGTGATAATTTCTTTTTACAAAATGATGATGACAGCGATCAGGAAATTTTGACTGCTTTTATTAAACAATATTATAACGAGGCATCTTTTGTACCGCGGGAAATACTTTTGCCAGTTCTTCCAGCAGCGGATGAGTTGATCGTTCTGGAAGAGTGGCTGACAGCAAGAGCCGGGCGTAAAGTTGAGTTTTTACAGCCCCGGAGGGGAACTAAACGTGAATTATTGCATCTTGCGGTTGAAAATGCAGCCAAACTTCTTGAAGAGAGGCTGCGCAAAGGTCAGGTTTCGCTGAAAACAGAGGAACAGGCGGCAGAAGAATTACAGAAAGCTCTGCAATTGCCAAATGCATTAGAAAGAATAGATTGTTTTGATATTTCGCATACTCAGGGAACAGAAACGGTAGCTTCAATGGTGGTTTTTCGTAATGGGAAACCCTGTAAAAGATTACCGCCGTTATAAAATTGAATCTACAGAAGGGAAACCAGATGATTTTAAATCAATGCAGGAAGTCGTTTACCGACGCTATAAAGATTATGAGGAACTGCCAAGTCTTGTCATTATCGACGGTGGTAAAGGACAGCTGAGTTCAGCGCTGGAAGTTATTCGTGGCTTAGGTCTGCATGAACTTCCTGTTATTGGCTTGGCTAAACGGGAAGAAGAAATATTTACAGAGGGTTCGTCTGAAAGTATCTTATTGGATCGAGATTCTGCTTCTCTTCATTTGATACAGCGGATTCGAGATGAAGCACACCGTTTTGCCATAACATATCATCGCAAATTGCGTAGTAAGCGGAATTTGGTTTCGGTACTTGATCATATTGAAGGTATTGGCACGAAAAGACGTCAGGCTTTATGGAAACGCTTTCAGTCGCTGGATGCGATGAAAGCTGCCAGTGTAGAAGAATTAGCAGAAGTAGAAGGTATGAATTATCCAACAGCACAGCGTATTTATGATTTTTTTCGTTTAGATTTGCCAGAAAAGCGAGAAGTGCTTAAATAAATTAAATCGTCATTTATGTAAATTTTGTTTGATGACTTTTGCTGTATTGATGGTATAATATTATTAAAGAACAATTAGCGGTAATTTTGTGGTAAAACAGGACTTGCTTTTTGATGTCGTAGTTAATGCTTAATTAACAGAGCTTGAAAAAATAAGGTTTTGTTTTACAGCAGGTCGCTGATGTAGTTGAAAATATCAATTTAAGGAGTTGAAACAAATGGAAAAATGGGTATGTGATGTTTGTGGGTATATTTATGATCCGGAAATAGGAGATCCTGATAATGGGATAGCGGCAGGCACTGCTTTTGCAGATTTACCGGAAGATTGGGTTTGTCCCTTGTGCGGTGTTGGCAAAGACCAGTTCAGTAAACAATAAATAATAATATCAAAGAAGTTTCGCTATGCGAAACTTCTTTTTATTTTATAGTACTGTGTAAAAACTTGACGAGGTGCTTTCTAGTCTGTTGAGAATACGTACCCTTGTGGTATAATATATCTCGGGTGATGGTATGTATGCATTTTTTCTGCGCGCCGTAACTTTGAGCGTGCTTTATTTTTGTTTGATTTACTGGACTGATGTTATGGAGGTCGTCACATTGGGCGGTCTGATAGCAGGGGCATGTATTGCTGGTATTGGCAGTGCCTTAGTCCAGATTTTAGTATGGAAACTTGGTGGTTCTATCTTACGGAAGCGGGCTTTGCTGTTTGTGGGCAGCAGCTGTCTAACTATGGATATTATGCGTTTGCTGCCAGGTTATACAGTGACTGATAAATTTGGTGCGTTAGTTTTGCTGGCGGTATTTTGTCTGATGGTATTAGGTGTTACTGAACTAACAGTTAAAAAGGAGATCAAATAATGAAAATCAAAATGATTGCCAGTGATATGGATGATACATTGCTCAATAATGAGCGGAAAATATCTCCGCGTAACCTTGCTGCTATTAAAAGAGCATTAGCTGCAGGAATTGTTTTTACTCTTGCAACGGGCAGAATGTACAGATCTATCAAGCCCTTTGCTGAACAATTACAATTGGATGTTCCTTTGATCGCTTATAATGGAGCATTGGTAAAGGGTGCGCTTTCAGAAAAAGTATACGCTCGGAAACCAATGCAGCTGCAAACAGCTTTAGATGCTCTGTCCTATTGTAAAGAAAAAGACTATTATGTTCAGGTATATATAGATGATGAACTGCTTGTAAAGGAAGAAAATGAATATTCTCGTATGTATAGCCGTATTTCCGGTGTTCCTACGACTGCTGTTGGTGAATCTGTATATCATATAACCAAAGCTCCGTATAAATTATTACTGATGACTGAAAGCAGTGATTTTGCAGCGGCTTGGCAAGATGTGGCGAATCGTTTTGATAGACGTATTGACGTAACCAGTTCTAAGGACAATTTTTTGGAGCTGATGGAGCCTGCGGTTAATAAATGGGTTGCTGTTAAAGAATTGGCGGAAAGTTTTGGTATTAAACCGGATGAAATCATGTGTATAGGCGACTCAAATAATGATATTTCGATGATTGCCAATGCTGGTATCGGCGTTGCTGTTGCTAACGCCAAACCTCAGGTCCAGCAGGCGGCAAAATTGATTACTGCTAGTAATGATAATGATGGCGTGGCATTGGCTATCGAAAATATACTTACCAGGCAGGCTGAGATAAATTTACAATAAGATAATTTACAGAAAAATAATAAAAGGCACCGCTGTTTTTACAGCGGTGCCTTTTATTATACGTTAACCATCTTAAGTTAACTAGTTGACTAAAAAGCGTTGACGAGCTATAATTTGATTGTTAACTAAAAAAAAATAAAGGTTTACGAAGGAGCTAGAGAAATGGAAAATTTAATTTTAAGCTTAGCGGATAGAGTTCTTCAGGGTGGAGCAATAACCTGTCAAGAAGCTGAACAGCTTATTGATGTTAGCGATGATGATACGATGCTGCTTTTAGCTATGGCAGATAGAATCAGACAAAAGTTTACAGGTGATGCTGTAGATTGTTGTGCTATCATAAATGGCCGCAGCGGCCGCTGCCCTGAAAATTGTAAATTTTGTGCTCAGTCAGCCCATTATAATACTGGTGTTGAAGAATATTCATTGCTAGCGGAAGATGAGATAGTTGATGCGGCCAAAAAGGCTAAAGCTGCAGGTGCTGTAAGGTTTTCCATAGTTACCAGTGGACGCGGACAAAGTAAAGCAGACGATTTTGATAATATTTGTAAAACGCTTATTCGAATTAGAGAGGAAGTTGGTATTGAAATTTGTGCGTCGTTAGGAATATTAACAGAAGCACAGGCTTTTGAATTAAAAAAAATAGGTGTCACCAGATATCATTCTAATATTGAAACTGCACCCAGCCATTTTCCGGATATCTGCAGTACTCATACTTATGAAGATAAAATGTTTACGATCCGGAATGCTCAGAAAGCAGGATTAAGAGTTTGCAGCGGCGGTATTTTTGGACTTAATGAAACAGCAAAACAGCGTGTTGAAATGGCTTTCGAATTGAAGAGACTGGGAATAGATTCAGTGCCGCTTAATTTACTTACTCCCATCCCCGGTACTCCTTTTGCCGATAATAAAACTTTAACTCCTTTAGAAATATTGCGTGCTTATGCAGTGTTTCGGTTCATTTTGCCTAAAGCACTGATTAGAACAGCCGGAGGACGCGAAGTAAATTTACGTGATTTGCAGGCTTTGGCACTTAACGGCGGCCTTAACGGAATTATGATAGGCGGTTATCTGACTACGGGCGGACGCAGTACAGATGCTGATAAACAGATGATTAAAGATTTGGGACGTAAAGTTACTGTTCCGGTACTGTAAGTCTAAGAAGGTGAGAATATGCTTTACAGTGTCAAAATGCGTTCTGCGCAAGGAGGTCCGCATGAACAAGGCGGACGCCATATTTCTGGTGCCGAACGTATTTTAAGTGAAGAAAAAATAGAACAGGCGATTGTTGCAATGCTGCATAGGGCACAAAAGCATCAGCGTGGAATGGCGGATTTTATAAGCTTAAAAGTAGAAGCGGTAAAAACTGCAGATATTTTTTATCGTCCGTTGCTGCCGCTTTCAAGCTGTCAGGCAGATAGTGTTATGGCAGGCAGGAAAGCGGCTGCGGAGGAACTTGTTAAAGCTGGAGTGAGTACTGAAGCTGCAGCGGCTGGGATTTCCCGTATAATCAATCTGCGGGACAGTATGCGCGGAGCGATGCTTTTGGATGCGGATACAGGGCTAAGAGTGGACTCTTTAGGTGAACGTGGTGTGAGAGTCAGTAAAATGGATTGTGACAATTCAGAAAGATATGAGGCGAGACTTTTAGAAAAAGGGCTTTTTGGGGATCATGTCCGTGAGGCTTTGGTATTGGCATCTAAAGTGGCCAGTGCTGTTGGGGTTGTCGCTGAATTATGCTGGTCGGATGATCCTGAATATGTGACTGGTTATGTAGCTTCGGCAAAATATGGATATAAACGTATTCCTGTATTGAAAGAATATGGCAACCCGATTGGTGGCAGAGTTTTTTTTGTAGAGCAGGGAACTGATGTTCAGAAACTTATCACCTATTTACAGGATCAGGTAGTATTGATCAGACCGGAGGATAAATAAGATGCTTGAGACAAGGATCGCAAAAGAGTTGGCTTATATCAGTCAAGCAGGGCTGGCGCGTAGAATTACTGAGCTGTATTTTGTAAATCCAGCTCAGGCACAGGATCGAACCGGTAAGACTTACTTGGTATTGGCAAGTAATAATTATCTTGGTTTTACTCATGCTCCGGAAGTTATTGAAGCAGCTTCCCGAGCGGCTTTAAAATTTGGTACTGGTTCCAGTGGTTCACGACTGACTACTGGAGGGACTTTCATAGCAAGTGAACTGGAAAAGCGACTGGCAGATTTTAAGCATAGTGAAAGTGCTTTGGTTTTTAATACAGGCTATATGACCAATTTGGGAATCTTGTATGGTTTGCTGCAAACTGGTGATGTTGTTTTCAGTGATGAACTTAATCACGCAAGTATTATTGACGGCTGCCGTATTAGCCGTTGCAAAGTGGTTGTTTATAAACATAATGATATGGCAGATTTACAGCGGCTTTTAGAGACGGAAATTGTTACTGGTCAGCGATTTATTGTTACAGATGGAGTTTTCAGTATGGATGGTGATATTGCTGATCTGCCTTCTTTGGCGGTGCTGAAAAAACAATTCAATGCCTGCCTTATAGTTGATGATGCGCATGGAGTGGGCGTAATTGGAAATGATGGCAGCGGAACGGCGTCTCATTACGGTTTAACGGATGTAATAGATCTGCAGGTAGGAACATTGAGCAAGGCGTTGGCAGCAGAAGGAGGTTATGTAGCTGGTAAAAAAATACTTATTGACTATCTTATTAACAGGTCGCGACCGTTTATTTTTTCAACAGCATTAGCTCCTGCTACTTTAGCGGCAGCTAATGCAGCGTTGTTACTTTTACAAACTCAGGCTTCCAAATACCTTGATTCTTTACGGGCGAACTCAAGACTAATGCGCCGGCTTTTATTGGAAGGTGGATTGAATGTTGTTGAAGGTATTACTCCGATTATACCAGTTGTCATTGGGGAGGCTGGGCTTACGATGCAATTTGCTGACAGGTTGAAGTCGAAAGGTATTTTAGTGTCAGGTATTCGCCCGCCGACAGTCCCTCGTGGCGAAAGCCGCCTTCGGATAACGGTTACAGCTGCTCATTGCGAAGAGCAGTTGCGTCAGGCGGCTCAAATAATTACTGCGCTTTGGCAGGAACTAAAACATGGTGAAAAGAAAGAAGGCTGAATAAATGTTGGGAATAGGCGTTACGGCAACGGATACTGAAATAGGTAAAACAGTAGTAAGTGGAGCCTTGGCGGCAGCTATGCGGCACCGCGGTTATAAAACTGGCGTTTACAAACCTGCTGCTTCAGGATGTGTTAAGAATAGTGACGGGAAGTTGATTTCTACAGATGCCGAGTTTTTACTGCACTGCGCGGGGCTAAATGTGGAAAAACATGATCAGGTCGTACCATATGTATTGGAGGCTGCCTTGGCTCCTGCTGAAGCCGGCCGTCTTGCTGGTGTAAAAATAGATCCGTGTGTAATGCTGGCAGGAGCAAGGGAGATGCTTTTGGGCAGTCAAATCAGTATAGTTGAAGGCGTAGGAGGAATCTCCGCGCCTTTGACTGATGAATATTTGGTTAAAGATTTTTTCGGTGAACTGAAGCTGCCTTTGGTTATAGTGGTTAAAGCTGTTCTAGGTAATGTTAATCATGCTGTATTGACGGCTGAATATGCAAGGATACATGGTTTGAAAGTAGTGGGATTGATAGTTAACGGTTGGGACAGAAAAAAAGCTGGTGCCTTGGAGCAAAGCAATCTTTATTATTATGAGAAATTAACCGGTTTACCAATTTTAGGAAAATTGCCAGTCCTATCTCAGCATTTGCTTGATGAATTTAATAGTCGTGAATTAGCTGAAATTACAGAGGCGAACATTGATATTGATAGAATATTATCATTAGCAGGAGGTACTGTAAAATGAATCAATGGGAATTTATGGATAAAGAATATATCTGGCATCCTTTTACACAAATGAAAGGATGGAACGAAAATAAGCAGCTGGTAATTGATCATGGCGAAGGAGTCAAATTGTATGATGTTGAAGGAAACGCTTATTATGACGGTATTTCCAGTTTATGGGTTAATATACATGGACATCGCCGTCGGGAAATTGATGAAGCTGTAAAAAAACAGCTTGATAAAATAGCCCATACTACTTTGCTTGGTCTTATTAATAAGCCTTCTGCTGAATTGGCGAAAAAATTAGTTGAGGTAACGCCTAAAGGATTGAATAAAGTTTTTTATTCAGATGACGGATCTACAGCTGTGGAAGCGGCAGTAAAAATAGCTTTTCAATACTGGCAGCATAAAGGTTTGCCTGAAAAACAGCAATTTATCAATTTGGGAGATTCTTATCATGGAGATACGGTAGGTGCGGTTAGCGTTGGTAATATAGATGTTTTTCATAAAGTCTACAAACCTTTGCTTTTTAATACTAAAAAAATGACTTGCCCGTCGTTTTACCACAGCAGTATAGAGGGGATAAACAGTGAAATAGAATTCCGGGATTTTTTGCTGCAGGAGTTGGAAGATTATTTGAAAGAAAACAGTGATAAAGTTGCTGCAATGATTATAGAACCTCTTGTACAGGCAGCTGCAGGAATGTTGATGCAGCCTAAGGGGTATATCAAAGGTGTACGTGAACTTACCGAAAAATATAATGTGCTTCTGATAATCGATGAGGTTGCGACTGGATTTGGCCGTACCGGGAAATTATTTGCCTGTGAGAATGAAGGTATCTGTCCGGATATGATGTGCTTGTCCAAAGGTATTACCGCAGGTTATATGGCATTAGGTGCTACAATGGTGACTGATGAGATATACAATACTTTTTTAGGTGAAGCAGCCGAATATAAAACTTTTTACCACGGACATTCATATACCGGTAATCCTTTGGCTTGTGCAGCTGGTGTTGCCGGGTTGGAGCTTTTTGAAAAAGACGATGTTATTGAAAATCTGCCGCCCAAAATGGCGGTTATTGCAGAACATATACAGAAGATGAATACTATGAAATATGTTGGTAATGCGCGCCAATGCGGTATGCTTGCCGGTATTGAGCTGATGCATGATAAAAATTTAAAAATACCCTTTGACTCAACTCTTTTGATGGCAGGGGGAATTTGCCAGACAGCCAGGAAATATGGCCTTATTGTAAGGAATATTGGTGATGTTATTATTTTTATGCCGCCGCTGGTAAGTACGGTACAGCAGATAGAAGAAATGCTGAGTATACTGGAACAAGCAATGCAGGAAGTTTTTGAGAAAGTCGATCTGCATAGTAACATTAAATTTTCTGATCCCTGCGCATTTTAAGTTTTGCTGATTAAGACGCCCTGAAAGGGGCGTCTTTTTTGATTACTGTGATATAATATGATAACTTGACGAGGTATTTTCGATTCTGTTGAGAATATATACCCTTGTGGTATAATAAACCTTATAGGGTCATTTATTATGGTTTTAGTATATATGGAGGTGAGCTTATGGAAGAATCAAAGTTTCTGATCATTACAGGGATGTCCGGTGCAGGTAAAACACAAGTTGTGCGGACGTTGGAGGATATGAATTTTTTCTGTATTGATAATTTGCCACCGGCACTTATTCCTAAGTTTGCCGAATTATGTCGTCAAACGCAGGCCCGTAATACTGCTCTGGTAGTAGATGTACGCGGTGGTCGTTTTTTTGACGAGTTGATAGAAATATTGGACGAAATGAAAGCTATGGGACATGAATATGAATTGTTGTATCTTGATGCATCCGATGATAGCTTGATCAGGCGGTATAAAGAAACACGTCGCCGTCATCCGCTCGGGCAGGGTAAAAGCCTCAGTGAAAATATTGCTGTAGAGCGTGAGAGATTGACTGAAGTACGCAACAGGGCTACACACATTATCGATACTACTGATATGCCTACAGCAGAGCTGAAAGAAAAAATTTGGAAGTTGTATTCAGGCAATGGCGGTGTAGAGCGCATGATTGTTTTAGTACAGTCCTTTGGTTTTAAACACGGACTGCCATTAGATAGTGATATGGTCTTAGATGTCAGGTTTTTGCCCAATCCGTTTTATGAAGAAGATTTAAAGCGTTTAACTGGCAATGACCAGCCGGTTGCCGATTTTATTTGTCGTTTCCCTCAAACGTTTCAGTTTCTGAAAAAAGAAGAAGAAATGCTTGAATTTTTGTTGCCACAGTACATTTCCGAAGGCAAAAGCCAGCTTGTTATAAGTGTAGGCTGTACCGGGGGACAGCATCGTTCGGTATTTATAGCAAATCGATTGTATGAATTTTTGCGTACACAGGGCTATGCCGTACAGCTTACTCATCGTGATCTGCAGCGGAAAAACAAATAAGAGGAGGTTCCTATGGGCTGGATCAGTTGGTTATGTCCGGGAATAAACCTGAAACGCTGGTTGCTGCTTTTTGCAGGGGGCGTGCTGTGCTGTGCTATTGGGCTGGCACTATTTTTCAATTACCAATTTATGGGTTTTGTTGAAGAAATGCTTTTTCGTATGTCATATCTTACTACTGGTAAATATTCTAATACCGTCTCGATGTTGACAGGTTTTATTTCCCTATGTGCTGGATTATTTATTATGTATTATGCAACTCGTAAAATTATTCGTTCTGTAGTTGAGGCTGTTATGCCAGATAATAATGCGTCGCTGATGGAAATAATCTTTACGCAGCGCAAGCTGACACGCGGTCCGGCAATTACTGTTGTTGGTGGTGGCACTGGACTTTCAACTCTGCTGCGCGGTATGAAATATATTACGAATAACTGTACTGCTGTTGTCACTGTAGGTGACGACGGCGGATCTTCAGGAAGGCTGCGGAAAGAAATGGGTATTTTACCGCCCGGTGATCTGCGCAACTGCCTGGTTGCCTTGGCGGATCGCGAACCTTTGATGGAACGGATCATGCAGTACCGTTTTAAAGGCGATTCGCCGCTGGCGGGACACAGTTTTGGCAATCTGTTTATTGCTGCCATGGCTGAAGCTGAAGGCGGTATGGAAGCAGGCCTTTCTGCTACGAGTCAGATTTTGAATGTGCGCGGTAAAGTTGTTCCGTCAACGCTGCGTGATATCAGACTGAAAGCAGAAATGACGGATGGCAGTATTATTAACGGTGAATCGGAGATACCAAAAGCACATAAAAGAATCAGAACGATGGCTATGGAACCAGCCGATGCACCGGCAACTGCCAGTGCAGTGCAGGCTATTCTAAATGCTGATATCCTGATTTTTGGTCCGGGCAGTCTTTATACCAGTGTTATACCTAATCTATTGGTAACAGGTATTCGTGATGCCGTTATCAAATCAGAAGCTGTGAAAATCTATATATGCAATGTAATGACGCAGCCCGGAGAAACAGATGGTTATGGGGCTTTCGAACATGTACAGGCACTTATTCAGCAGGCTGGAACCCAGTTTCTAGATTATGTTATTGTTAATGACCAGCGGGTTACAGCGGCGCAATTAGCGCAATATAACGAAAAAGGTTCTATGCCTGTTACGCCCGATATCAAAAAAATAGAACGGCTTGGGATCCAGGTTATTCCCACGCGTCTTATCAGTAATAAAGATTTAGTGCGGCATAATCCGCAGAAACTGGCGCAGGTTATTATTTCTTTAGTTTATCGTTTACGTTTATTTGGCAAAGGTATACAATTTTTTGATTACTTCTTTATGCGGCAAAGCATGCGTGAATTAAAGAAAAAATAGATATATCAATTATTTTATAGAAGGAGAATGACCGGTGTCTTTTTCTAACGAAGTGAAAAACGAATTAGCCCGGCTTGAAAACGGTAAACAGTGCTGTGAAAAAGCCGAACTGTTTGGTTTGCTGAGAATGAGTGGTGCTATTATTTTAAGAGGCCGAAATATGGGTATTCATTTTTCGACCGAAAATGCTGCTTTAGCCAGGCGTGTGCTTCAGTTGTTTAAAAATAACTATGATGTTAAAACAGAAGTAGTAATAACAAGATCACGTCGCCTTAAAAAAAACAATCGCTATCAGGTAAAAGTAGTACCTTCCCCAGAGGCTGGTAAAGCTTTGGAAGAATTACAGCTTTTGCCGGCAGAAAATGAAGGAGGCAAAACATCTTTATTAACAACTCCTTGCTGCCGCAAATCTTTTCTGCGCGGAGCTTTTCTAGCGGGTGGCTCGATCAGCAGACCTGCCAGTGATTACCATTTGGAAATGGTAACTGAGAACCAGGATTTTGCGAAAATGATCATGAAAACTATGCAAGGATTTTCATTGCCTGTAAAAATAACAGACAGAAAAAATGATTATATCGTTTATTTGAAAGAAGGAAATGGTATCACCTCGTTTTTATCAGTTATCGGAGCACATAATGCTTTGTTGGAATTTGAAAATGTACGTATTGTTAAAGAAATGCGCAATAATGTTAATCGAGTAGTTAACTGTGAGACGGCAAACCTTAATAAAGTTGTGCAGGCGGCTGTACAACAGCTTGAAAGCATACGTTATATAGAAAAACATCTGGGATTGGGAAAATTGCCGCTGACATTACGTGAAACGGCAGAATTACGCTTAAATCATCCCGACGCTTCTCTAAATGAATTAGTTGATCTATCCGAAGGGAAAATAGGAAAATCAGGAATTAATCACCGCTTGAAAAAATACAGCATTTAGCTGAAGAACTAGGGATGATAAAGAATGAGTGATCTTTGGAAAAAGTATAAAAAATATATGGCTGCCGCTGGTATTAGTATAATAGTATTGCTTGCTTTAACAGCTTTTTATGTAAGGTATGACTATCAACAGTATTGTAAAGAGGCTGTGCCGATATTGGAATATCATGGTATCGGGTCGGCAGATGGCTGGATGAAAGAACTGTTTGTTTCTAAAGAAACTTTTGAAACGCATTTGCAATATTTGCATGACAATGGTTATAAAATGGTATCAGTGAAAAAAATGGCAGAGATGTTTGCCAATGGTGAATCTACAGAAAAAACAATTGTTATGACCTTCGATGATGGCTATCTTGATAACTATACTAATGTTCTGCCGCTTTTAAAAAAATATAACGCTACAGCGACCTTTTTTGTTGTTCATAGTAAGATAGGGCATTACAGATATATGACACACGATCAGATACAGTCTTTGATAGATAATGGGATGGAAATTGGTTCTCATACAATCAATCATCAGATACTTACGGATATAGATCCTCAGTATTTAAGTTGGGAGCTTGCTACTTCGCGGTATTTTCTGAAAAAAGATTATAATGGTTATGTAGTTCGTTCACTTTCATATCCTAATGGTATGTATAATTCGAAAATTTTAACGGCGGTAAAAGAATACGGTTATTACTGGGCTGTTACTGGGAATGCCGGCACTGTCAGTAAAAAAACTATGGAACAAAAGCCGTTGGAATTAGGACGTATTTATATTGACGATTCAAATATCAATACTTTTAAAGAAAGATTGCGTTATTCTTATTGGGTTGGATACTTGAAAGAACGAGGCGTTAACATACATTTTTTCAAGAGCTTATAAGAAAATATCAGGAGAACACTTGCAGAAATCTGCAAAAAACGGTAAAATAAATCAGTAAGCAAAACATATTGGGGGTATCTTAAAATGAGAAAACACATTAAAACCGTGAATAAAGCAATTCTGAACAAAACTTTAAAAACCGGCGGCTGCGGAGAATGTCCTGCTTCCTGCCAATCTGCCTGCAAAACTTCCTGCACTGTTGGCAATCAGGTTTGTGAGCAAAAATAATTCAGGCTGTGGCTTTATTTAACTAGTATATTTGTTTAATTTGCAGCTCCCTGTTTTACAGGGGCTGCTTTACTATGAAAGGTGGAAATACATGCTTATTCATAAAATGCGTCTTGATGAATATATGGCTGTACTTGACGTTAACAGTGGAGCTGTGCATCTGGTAGACGATGTCATCTATGATTTGCTTGATGTTTTTGATGGAACTAATGATGATGAAGCCATTGCGGCCTTACAAACAAGCTATCCGGAAAAAGATTTGCGTGAAGCTTTAGAAGAACTTCATCAGTTACAGGCAGAAGGATTACTTTTTTCTCCTGAATTTGAAGTGCCCCAGACTTTTGCAGAAACACCAATACTAAAATCGTTATGTCTGCATATAGCTCATGACTGCAATCTGCGCTGTGGATATTGCTTTGCAGGGACAGGAGATTTTGGAGGATATCGTGCAATGATGAGCAAAGAAACAGCTGAAAAGGCTGTGGAGTTTGCTATAGCTGGCAGTAAAATGCGTCATAACTTAGAGCTGGATCTATTTGGCGGTGAACCGCTGATGAATACTGAGGTTGTCAAACATGTCATAAACTATGTGCGTCGTCGTGAATTTGAAACCAGCAAAAATATCAAATTGACACTCACTACTAACGGAACACTTTTGAATGATGATATTATTCAATTTTTAAATGATAATCGTGTCATGCTTGTTCTTAGTTTGGATGGCAAAAAAGAAACTCATGATAATATGAGGCCGTTCCCAAATAAAACGGGCAGTTATGATGCAGCTGTTCGCGGGTTTAAAAAAGTTATTGAAAGCCGGAATGGAAAAAATTATTATCTGCGTGGTACTTATACTCATTTTAATCCGCATTTTGCTGAAGATACTCTCGATATGACAAAGATCGGGAAAGAACTTTCTGTAGAACCTGTTGTAGGAATTGACGAACCTTATGTACTTAGCGAAGCTGATCTGCCTGTACTATATGAAGAATATGATAAACTGGCAAGGGCTTATCTGCAAAAGCGCCGTGAAGGCGATGCTTTTGATTTTTTCCATTTTAATGTTGCTCTTGATAACGGACCTTGTGTGGCTAAACGTTTAGCAGGCTGCGGTGCTGGGCATGAATATTTTGCCATAACGCCCGAAGGCGACATTTATCCATGTCATCAGTTTGTAGGCAGAGAAGAATACAAATTAGGAACGTTGGAAACAGGTGTCGTAAAACCTGATCTGGTACAAAAATTCAGACATACTCATGTGATGACTAAGACAGAATGCAGTACTTGTTGGGCTAGATTTTTCTGTAGTGGAGGCTGTCATGCTAATGCTGATCTTATCAATGGTGACATCAGCAAGCCATATCAATATGGCTGTAAATTGCAGAAAAAACGGTTGGAATGCGCTATCGTGCTGCAGGCGATTCTGGCCGCAGAAGCGCAGGAAGGTAAAGATATGCGTCCCGAGATAACGAATTTCAAATATGAGGTAGAACATAAATAAATTACAGGATGTTTTTTAGCGGTAGTCTATACTGCCGCTAAAAAATAAAAAAAATGAAAAAAGCACTTGAAATTTTTCATAAAATCTAGTAAGATAATGAAAGTCGCCTGAGGCGATTGAAGGCAGTTGATAACTGAAAAAAGCCGTTAAAAAAGATGAAAAAAGTAGTTGACAACATCGAAAAGATGTAATATACTATACAAGTCGTCAAAAACGGCAGGCAGAACCTTGAAAACTGAACAATAACCAAAAACGAATGTGCGGGCGAGCGTTTCTTGAAAGAGGAGCGTTTGCCAAGTCAAAAAATAATTTCTTAACAACAAATCGAAAGAGCCAATCGGCTTTCTCAATAAAACTTTATTGGAGAGTTTGATCCTGGCTCAGGACGAACGCTGGCGGCGTGCCTAACACATGCAAGTCGAACGGAGAATTTATTTCGGTAAATTCTTAGTGGCGAACGGGTGAGTAACGCGTAGGCAACCTGCCCTTTAGACGGGGACAACATTCCGAAAGGAGTGCTAATACCGGATGTGATCATTGTGCCGCATGGCAGGATGAAGAAAGATGGCCTCTACAAGTAAGCTATCGCTAAAGGATGGGCCTGCGTCTGATTAGCTAGTTGGTGGGGTAACGGCTCACCAAGGCGATGATCAGTAGCCGGTCTGAGAGGATGAACGGCCACATTGGGACTGAGACACGGCCCAAACTCCTACGGGAGGCAGCAGTGGGGAATCTTCCGCAATGGACGAAAGTCTGACGGAGCAACGCCGCGTGAGTGATGAAGGATTTCGGTCTGTAAAGCTCTGTTGTTTATGACGAACGTGCAGTGTGTGAACAATGCATTGCAATGACGGTAGTAAACGAGGAAGCCACGGCTAACTACGTGCCAGCAGCCGCGGTAATACGTAGGTGGCAAGCGTTGTCCGGAATTATTGGGCGTAAAGAGCATGTAGGCGGCCTATTAAGTCGGGCGTGAAAATGCGGGGCTTAACCCCGTATGGCGTTGGATACTGGAAGTCTTGAGTGCAGGAGAGGAAAGGGGAATTCCCAGTGTAGCGGTGAAATGCGTAGATATTGGGAGGAACACCAGTGGCGAAGGCGCCTTTCTGGACTGTGTCTGACGCTGAGATGCGAAAGCCAGGGTAGCAAACGGGATTAGATACCCCGGTAGTCCTGGCCGTAAACGATGGATACTAGGTGTAGGAGGTATCGACCCCTTCTGTGCCGGAGTTAACGCAATAAGTATCCGCGCCTGGGGACTACGATCGCAAGATTGAAACTCAAAGGAATTGACGGGGGCCCGCACAAGCGGTGGAGTATGTGGTTTAATTCGACGCAACGCGAAGAACCTTACCAAGGCTTGACATTGATTGAACGCTCTAGATATAGAGCTTTCCCTTCGGGGACAAGAAAACAGGTGGTGCATGGCTGTCGTCAGCTCGTGTCGTGAGATGTTGGGTTAAGTCCCGCAACGAGCGCAACCCTATCCTATGTTACCAGCAAGTAAAGTTGGGGACTCATGGGAGACTGCCAGGGACAACCTGGAGGAAGGCGGGGATGACGTCAAGTCATCATGCCCCTTGTCTTGGGCTACACACGTACTACAATGGTCGGCAACAAAGGGCAGCGAAGCCGCGAGGTGGAGCAAACCCGAGAAACACTCTCTCAGTTCGGATCGTAGGCTGCAACTCGCCTACGTGAAGTCGGAATCGCTAGTAATCGCAGGTCAGCATACTGCGGTGAATACGTTCCCGGGCCTTGTACACACCGCCCGTCACACCACGAGAGTTTGTAACACCCGAAGTCGGTGAGGTAACCTTTTGGAGCCAGCCGTCTAAGGTGGGGCCGATGATTGGGGTGAAGTCGTAACAAGGTAGCCGTATCGGAAGGTGCGGCTGGATCACCTCCTTCTATGGAGACATGAGGTAGTAAGATATCTCGTAGACTTCAAGTCGACGCACATTCGTTGGTTAATGTTTAGTTTTGAGGGTGCTGCCCTTAAGCTAAAACAAAAGGGCCTATAGCTCAGCTGGTTAGAGCGCACGCCTGATAAGCGTGAGGTCAGTGGTTCGAGTCCACTTAGGCCCACCAAACAAGTTTTAGCAGACAACAACAGAAAAGTGGGGGCGTAGCTCAGCTGGGAGAGCACCTGCCTTGCAAGCAGGGGGTCAGCGGTTCGATTCCGCTCGTCTCCACCAACTTTTTGAACCTTGAAAACCATATAGAAGAGACAAACAGTTTATTACGAAAATGATGAGTGAGTAGTAATAGACACAAACCTCTAATCAAAATGCTATATTTGATGAGAGTTAACGAGAAAAAAGTCTAGGAACGTAAGTTTCTTAGCAGCTGAAAAGTCAAGCTACTAAGGGCATACGGTGGATGCCTTGGCACTAAGAGCCGATGAAGGACGCGGTAAGCTGCGAAAAGCCACGGGGAACTGCAAGCAAGTCTTGATCCGTGGATGTCCGAATGGGGAAACCCGGCCATCGTCATGGATGGTCACCCGCAAGGGAGGGAACCTGGGGAACTGAAACATCTAAGTACCCGGAGGAAGAGAAATCAAACGAGATGCCCACAGTAGCGGCGAGCGAAGAGGGCAGAGCCCAAACCGAGAAGCTCCGGCTTTTCGGGGTTGAGGACCGGCAGAATCGAAGTCAGGCCTAGTCGAATTACCTGGAAAGGTAAGCCAGAGAGGGTAAAAGCCCCGTAGACGAAAGGCAGAGCAGAGAGGCCGAGATCCAGAGTACCACGAAGCACGAGGAATTTTGTGGGAAGTCGGGGGGACCACCCTCCAAGGCTAAAACACTTCTTAGCGACCGATAGCGCATAGTACCGTGAGGGAAAGGTGAAAAGAACCCCGGTGAAATAGTACCTGAAACCGTATGTCTACAAGCAGTCGAAGCGAAAGCGACGGCGTGCCTATTGAAGAATGAACCGACGAGTTACTGTTGCTAGCGAGGTTAAGTGGAAAACATGGAGCCGCAGCGAAAGCGAGTCTGAACAGGGCGTTCAGTTAGTAATAGTAGACCCGAAACCGTAGTGATCTATCCATGGCCAGGTTGAAGCACAGGTAAAATTGTGTGGAGGACCGAACTCGTGAGCGTTGAAAAGCTTTGGGATGAATCGTGGATAGCGGTGAAATTCAATCGAACGCGGAGATAGCTGGTTCTCCCCGAAATAGCTTTAGGGCTAGCCTCGAGGTTGAGAGTATAGGCGGTAGAGCACTGATCGGGCTAGGGGCCATACCGGTTACCGAACCTAGTCAAACTCGAATGGATATACTGTAGAGCCTTGAGTCAGACTGCGAGTGCTAAGATCCGTAGTCGAAAGGGAAACAGCCCAGACCACCAGCTAAGGTCCCAAAATATATGTTAAGTGGAAAAGGATGTGGAGTTTCCAAAACAACCAGGATGTTGGCTTAGAAGCAGCCACCATTTAAAGAGTGCGTAATAGCTCACTGGTCGAGAGACTCTGCGCCGAAGATGTCCGGGGCTAAAGTACGAAACCGAAGCTGTGGCTGTATACGTAAAGTATACGGGGTAGAGCGTTCCCATAGGGTAGAAGTCGAACTGGAAGGTTCGGTGGACTTGTGGGAAGTGAGAATGCCGGTATGAGTAGCGAAAGACAGGTGAGAATCCTGTCCACCGAAAGCCTAAGGGTTCCTGAGCAACGATCGTCGTCTCAGGGTAAGTCGGGACCTAAGCCGAGGCATGGAGCGTAGGAGATGGACAACTGGTTGATATTCCAGTACCGGCAGCAATCGTTTGAACGATGGAGTGACACAGAAGGGCAGGCAAGCATGCGAATGGAAGAGCATGTGTAAGCGTGCAGGCTGGTGCACAGGCAAATCCGTGTACTGAGGCTGAGGCGTGATGCGGAGTGAGCAGAGATGCGAGCGAAGTTGTTGACCCCACACTGTCGAGAAAAGCTTCTAGTGAGAGAGCTGCCGCCCGTACCGTAAACCGACACAGGTATGCGGGAGAGAATCTAAGGTGCGCGGGAAAACTCTCGTTAAGGAACTCGGCAAAATGGCCCCGTAACTTCGGGAGAAGGGTAGCCACTGTTGTGAAGTCCCATGCGGATGGAGCCTAGTGTGGTCGCAGAGAAGAGGCGCAAGCGACTGTTTACCACAAACACAGGTGCCTGCTAAAGCGAAAGCTGATGTATAGGTGCTGACACCTGCCCGGTGCTGGAAGGTTAAGGAAGGATGTTCGGGTTCGACCCAAAGCATTTGACTGAAGCCCCAGTAAACGGCGGCCGTAACTATAACGGTCCTAAGGTAGCGAAATTCCTTGTCGGGTAAGTTCCGACCCGCACGAAAGGTGTAACGACTTGCGCACTGTCTCAACGAGGGACCCGGTGAAATTGAAGTACCTGTGAAGATGCAGGTTACCCGCGACTGGACAGAAAGACCCCATGGAGCTTTACTGCAACCTGACATTGGGTTTTGATACATTACGTACAGGATAGGTGGGAGGCATGGAAAGCTGGACGCTAGTCTGGCTGGAGCCGCCGTTGGGATACCACCCTTGATGTATTGAAATTCTAACCGCGAGAGTAACGAAATCCGGGACAGTGTCAGGCGGGCAGTTTGACTGGGGCGGTCGCCTCCTAAAGAGTAACGGAGGCGCCCAAAGGTTCCCAGCGCGGCCGGAAATCGTTCGACGAGTGTAAAGGCAGAAGGGAGCTTGACTGCGAGACGGACAGGTCGAGCAGGGACGAAAGTCGGGCTTAGTGATCCGGTGGTGCCGAGTGGAAGGGCCATCGCTCAACGGATAAAAGCTACCCTGGGGATAACAGGCTAATCTCTCCCAAGAGTCCATATCGACGGGGAGGTTTGGCACCTCGATGTCGGCTCATCACATCCTGGGGCTGAAGTCGGTCCCAAGGGTTGGGCTGTTCGCCCATTAAAGTGGTACGTGAGCTGGGTTCAGAACGTCGTGAGACAGTTCGGTCCCTATCCATCGCGGGCGCAAGAGATTTGAAGGGGGCTGCTCCTAGTACGAGAGGACCGGAGTGGACGAACCGCTGGTGTACCAATTATCCCGCCAGGGGTACAGTTGGGTAGCTACGTTCGGAAAGGATAAACGCTGAAAGCATCTAAGCGTGAAACCAGCCTTAAGATGAGATCTCTCATAGAGCAATCTAGTAAGACACCTTAAAGAAGATGAGGTTGATAGGTCGGGAGTGTAAGTACAGCAATGTATTGAGCGGACCGATACTAATATGTCGAGGGCTTGACTTAAGTGACGCCCTGATTGTGACGAGCGCAAGCGAAGTCAGAATTAGAGGTGGCGGAACTTATATCGAAAAAGCGACCTAAGGGGAGCGTTTTCGATGAAAGTAAATCGCCGAAAAGAAGTAAAAACACACAGCAAACTCAAAAGTTTGTACTCTTCTATATAGTTTTGAAGGCTTAAAGACCTTCTGAAACAATCTGGTGGCGATAGCTAAGGGGATCCACCTGTTCTCATCCCGAACACAGTAGTTAAGCCCTTAAACGTCGAAAGTACTTGGCTGGAAGCGGCCTGGGAGGATAGAAAGCTGCCGGTTAGAAAATAACCATACCATACGGTATGGTTATTTTTTTATGTATAGAAGTTTTCTATAGGCTCCATTGTAATTTTCTAAGTACTTTTATTTGCTGTTTAAGATAAAAAACGTTACAATAATAATGTATAAAACTTTACACTGGAGGTATACCATATGGAACTGACTGAAGTCACGAAATTTCGCCGGGCAGTATTAACCGGTTTAGCACGCTTTACCTGGCAAGGGACTTTACCAGAGCATATTTATGATATACTTTATAGCGTTGTAACAGAAGACAGTCCTCGTGTTCGCTGCTGTGTGCATAAGGAACGGGCTGTACTGAAAAATCGCATCAATATGGCACTGGGGCTTACGGTTGGATTGAATATTGTCGAGGCATCAAAAATTGCGTTAACAGAGCCTGTTAATAAAGCGCTGCCTATTATTGATGTCTTGCCGGAAGCTTGTGACCAATGTCCAATTGATAAATTTTTGGTCACTGACGCTTGCCGGCACTGTGTAGCCCATAAATGCATGAATAAATGTCCTAAGAAGGCTATCACTATCCATCAAAATCGAGCCTATATAGATAAAACAAAATGCATTGAATGTGGTATGTGTAAAAAAGTTTGTCCTTATGGAGCTATTATTGAGATCAGTCGGCCGTGTGAGAGATCCTGTGCTCTTAATGCTATCCATGCGGGTGCAGACAGAAAAGCAAAGATTGATACTTCTAAATGTGTGGAGTGCGGTTCCTGTCGCAGTGCTTGTCCGTTTGGCGCCATTGATGAACGCAGTAATATTGTGCAGATCATTCAGGCTATTAGAGCAGGGCAGCGAGTACATGCTTTACTGGCACCTTCGTTTATTGGTCAGATGGGTTTTAAAGTGACTCCGCCGCAAATTGTGGCAGCATTAAAAAAGATGGGATTCGCCGCGATTGAAGAAGTTGCAGTCGGAGCTGATATGACGGCTTTACACGAAACGAAAGAATTTATGCAAAAAGTTCCGGCACGCCAAAAATATATGACTAATTCCTGTTGTCCGGCTTTTGTTGCACTGATACAAAAACATTTGCCAAATGAGGCGGATAAAGTATCTACTACTGTTTCACCAATGGTTGCTTGCGGACGCTATGTAAAATCTGAATATCCTGAAGCTGTTACAGTTTTTATCGGTCCATGCATAGCTAAGAAAGGTGAAGCAAGGAAGTTTAGTGATGCTATTGATTATGTGCTGACGTTTGAAGAACTTGCTTGTATGATGGCGGGTGCTGAAATAGATCCGGCAACGCTTGCTCCAGAAAGCTATATAAACCAAGCTTCTGGGTTTGGGATTAGTTTCCCATTGCTGAAAGGAGTCCAGGGTGCATTGAACCATACCTTGGAAGAGTTAGAGGAAACTCAGGTCCAAGCTCATTATGCCAGTGGACTTGAGGCTTGTTTAGACGATATGAAAAAACTGGCATCAGGTAAATTACCATGTCAGTATTTTGAAGGTATGGCTTGCGTTAACGGCTGTATAGACGGTCCTGGAGCTTTGGCAGAATCTGGATTGGTCAGTGTGCTTATTAAAAAATATGCTTCAGAATCACAGCATAAAACAGTGCATGGAGATACCACTGCTGTTAAAGCTGTAAAAAAAGTAGATATGGAAGTCCGTTGATACTATGTGTGGAAGGAAACGATAAAAAATCCTTACCTAAAAAGGTAAGGATTTTTTTATTAATCATTGCGCATTAAACCTAAGGAATCAAGTAATTTAAAAGTCAAGCTCATTAAAATCGCAACCAGTGTGGCAAGTACCATACCCTGAACGCTGATCGTTCCAAAGGTAAGCTTGGCTCCGCTGAGACCAACTATCATAATTACAGAGGACATTACGAGATTAGCAGACTTACTGTAATCGACCTTGCTTTCAACAAGAACCCTGATACCGGATGCGGCAATAACGCCGAACAGCAGAATGCAGACACCGCCCATGACTGGTACTGGGATGCTGCGAATAAGTTCGGATAGTTTACCGACAAAGGAAAGACAAATTGCCATTACTGCAGCACCACCGATGACCCACACGCTATAAACTTTTGTTATAGCCATAACGCCGATATTTTCACCGTAAGTAGTATTGGGTGTAGCACCGAAGAAGCCGGACAGAACGTTGGAACAGCCATCAGCAAAAAGGGAGCGTGCGAGACCGGGATCTTTGATCAGATTACGTTCTACTACATTGCCTGTAACTACTAAATGACCGATATGTTCGGCTAGTACTACTAAGGCCGCCGGAGCAATAATCAGGATAGCATTGAGATTAAAGGTTGGCTGATAAAAGTGAGGCATTTGGAACCATGGAGCTGCTGCTACAGGAGCTAAGTCTACCAGGCCCATGAAGAATGAAAAGATGTAACCGCAGATAACACCAAATAAAATAGGAATAATAGCCATAAAGCCTTTAAAAGCAACAGAACCGATAATTGTTACGGCTAAGGTAAACATGGAAACGGCAATATTTCTGAAATCTATTACGTCACCGGTAAGACCTGCCATACCTGCTGCGGTAGGAGCAAGCTCCAGTCCGATAACAGCGATGATAGCACCCATGCAGGCTGGTGGGAAAATGATGTCTATCCAGCCTGTACCAGTATATTTGATGATAAGTGAGAATAAAATGAAGATAAGACCGAAAACGATAAAACCAGATTGAGCGTCAGAATAACTGGAAGTACTTAAAATAACCATTACAGGGGAAATAAAAGCGAAACTGGAACCAAGATAAGAAGGTATTTTACCCTTAGTGAGAAACAGATAGAGTAATGTACCAATACCGTTCATAAACAGGCAGGTAGTAGGATTTACGTTGAAGAGAAATGGGACGAGGACAGTTGCGCCAAACATTGCAAACAGATGTTGAATACTGAGTGGAATGTTGAGCAGAAGCGGCGGGCGTTCCTCTACTTGGATGACTTTGCGTTCCATGATGATGACCTCTTTTCTAAGTTTAAATGCTTATATAATTGTAAAATTTTTTTTGTAAATTGGCAATAGCAGTGACGATTTTGTGATGGAAAAGTAACATCTAGGTGAAGAATACTGAAAAACATAGTTTTGCCACATATTCAATGCTATAATGAAGGCATAATGAATTGGGAGGTTTTACTATGAAAAAAATAAAAACACTGGCAGCTGCAGCAGTTGTTGCCGTAAGTTTATTCTCAATGCAGGGGGACGCTATGGCAGCCGAAGCTAATACGATATCTGTCAGAGGTATTGCTAAGCAGGAAGTAGCACCTGATATGGCTTATCTAACACTTGGAATCAGTGTTAAGGGCGATACGGCTGAGTCTGTGCGCACTCAGGCGGCAGAAGCAAGCCAGAAAGTACGTCGGGCTTTGTTAGGGATGGCGATCAGTGAAAACAATATCCAAAGCTCAAGCTATAATTTGTATCCTGACTATGAAAACGTCAACGGTAAAAATAAGCAAAAAGGCTATGCTTTGAATACTACTTTACGGATCAAGGTTGACGATTTGAAAAAACTTGGTGATATTATTGATAAAACAGTCCAGGAAGGCGTGACTAATGTTAATCAGGTAAGCTTTGCTTTAAGTGAAGAAAGCAATGTGCAGCGTCAGCTTTTAGCGGCTGCTGTTGATAACGCCCGTGCTAAGGCTGCTATCGTAGCTAATGCCGGCGGACGTAATCTTGGTGAAATGCTTAGTGCAGATATCAGTGATTATAACGGTGAGACCATGGTTGCGGCTGGAACGAATTATAAACGTTCTTTAGCGGCCGATGTGGCAGCTCCTACACAACTGATGCCGGGAACTTTAAAAATTGACGCCAGTGTTGAAGTGACTTTTAAACTTAACTAACTAAATAAATAAAAGCCTGCTGCTTTAAGCGGCAGGCTTTTATTTATTTAGTTTTATTTTTAGGTAATTCATAGACTTCCAAAGCATGCAGCAATGCAGACGAGCCGGGTTTGTATTCGTTGCACATATGTTGCCAGGCAGCGAAGTTTTCCAGTTCTTTGCCCCAGTAAAAACAATCATCTTCGCTATAGCAGGCGGCAACAAGAGAAGCTTTTGCATCGACAGGGGTTTTTCCCATATCATCCGTAAAGACAATAAAAACTTTTTCGTCTTCGAAATCCATTCCATAAATAACAATATTTTCTTCCTCTGTTGCCGATTCCCAGCAATCAAGCTGTTCAAATTCTTTTGCTAACCCAGCCATGATATTACCTCGCTTTTTTATTTCTGCAATCATCTTATTTATAGAATAGCCCATTTTTCAGTATTTGTCTATGTATGTTACTGATAAAAATGCCTGCAAAGTTCGGCGCAGTATAGTATAATAAACCAAAGAGTACAAATGAAAGGTGCGAAGCAATAGCCATGGAAAAGCGCAAAGCAAGCGAAATAATGCAGGTCGAATTTATTTGCCCTAAGTGCGGCAAACATCTGGCCTGGGCTGTCCGGACAGCTAGTATGAGCTGCCCTGGTTGCGGCAAATGGGTAACAGATAAAAACAGAAAACAAACACCGGCCGATGCTTTGATGCCTATTGACAGCGATCAACTGGTACTTTTTTAGATTTTTGAAAGAGGGGACATGAAAGTATGCAAAAAATCTGGCAGGAAGCAGAAGCGCTGCAGACCGAATTAGTCGAACGCCGTCGTGATCTACACCGTCATCCGGAAACTGGCTGGACGGAATTCAGAACGGCTTCAATAGTAATTAAGGAGCTACAGGCTCTGGGGTATGAAGTTTATATGGGCGATGACGCCTTGGTTGAAGAGGAAATGATGGGGCTGCCCGTAACAGAAGTGCTGGAACAGGCTATGGTACGTGCTGTCAGTGAAGGTGCCGATGCAGACTTAGTTGAAAAGATGCGGGGTGGTAAAACCGGTGTCGTGGGTGTGATGAAATTTTCCCGACCTGGTAAAATAGTAGCTTTTCGTTTCGACATGGACTGTAATGATGTCGAAGAGTGTGATACTGCTGATCACCGGCCTTTAGAAAGCGGCTTTCAGTCATTACATGCAAAAGAAATGCATGCTTGTGGACATGACGGCCATGTTACTATTGGATTGGGTTTGGCCAAACTGATATCGGAATATAAGGAAGAAATGGCAGGTACGATTAAACTTATTTTTCAGCCTGCTGAAGAAGGTGTACGTGGTGCTCGCGCTATGGTAGCCAAAGGTATTGTCGATGATGTCGATTATATGTTCGGCGGGCATATCGGCTTCAAAGCCACAAAATCTGATTCTCTGGTCTGCCTGACAGGAGGTTTTCTGGCAACTACAAAGCTGGATGCCAGTTTCAAAGGTGAATCAAGCCATGCTGGTGCAGCGCCTGAAAGAGGACGGAATGCCCTTTTAGCAGCTGCTGCATCATGTATTGCGCTGCACTCTATTTCCCGTCATGGGCAGGGGGCATCCAGGATTAATGTAGGTGTCTTGCAGGCTGGAACCGGACGTAATGTTCTTCCTGATGTCGGGCATATAAAGATGGAAACTCGCGGTGCCAATACAGAAATTAACGAATTTATGGTAACTGAAGCCCGTCGTATGATCAAAGCTTCTGCCGATATGTATAATGTCGACGTAACTGTAAGTGAAGCGGGAGGTGCGCCAGCCTGTGTGGCTGACCATGAATTGGGAGCCGAAATCAAGGCGCTTGCTGAAGCTTGTGGACAGTATGGTCAAGTCGTTGATTATATGGATTTAGGTGGCAGTGAAGATTGTTCTTATTTTATGGAAAGAGTACAGCAGAACGGCGGACGTGCAGCTTACCTGATGTATGGTACTGAAATTGCAGCCGGACATCATAACAGCTGCTTTGATTTTGATGAAAAGTGCCTTTATAAAGCGGTGGCCATGCTTACGGAGCTTGCTATTGCCTATACTAACAAATAAGAAAGGGCTCGCATAGCGGGCTCTTTTAATATAGGTAAGATTTTTATCGTGATTAAGTTATTAAAATAACACGCATTTGTCACAAAGGTTTGCTATAATATAAAAAGTACGAACCTATGAGAGGAGTTGTGATCATGAAATTACAACGCACATTTATTTTAACTTTAGTTTGCTTATTTACACTGGGATTAGGGATCGTCAGTGCGACAGAGCCGGAAAAAATTTATCCTAGTCCGGTACGTGACGTGATGGCCACTACCGGTGAAATAATTGCTGTTGACGGTGATAAAGTGACAGTAAAAGGCGATGGTAATTATCCTGTAGCCACAGTTATCGTAACTGATAAGACATTGCTTATCGATGGTAAAGACGGAGATCTGAAAGGTGATCGCGCCCTGAAAAAAGGCCGTAAAGTAACAGCTTATTATTCCAGTAAAATGACCCGTAGCTATCCGCCTCAAGCGGAAGGATTTGCTATTGTTTTTGGGAAAAACAATGAAAAACAAGGTAAGTATATGCATGTTGAAAAAGTTACTCCAAGTGAAAACGGAGAATCTGTGCGTTTGCTTAATTCAAACCGCGATATCATCGTAACGGTCAGCAAAGATGTTTATGAAGATTATCAGAATATCAAAGAAGGTGACCGTATCATGGCATGGTACAGTATCATGACCATGAGCCTGCCAGGTCAGACCAATGCTACCAAGGTAATTGTATTACCTTAAATAGTACAGTTTCAATGGGAAAGAGGGTTCATTGATGAAAATTTTTATGGATACCGCTGATGTCGACGAAATTGTCGGTATGGCGGAGTTGGGTATCGTTTATGGTGTTACTACTAATCCCAGCTTGATTGCTAAGAGCGGTCGTACACAGGCTGAAGTAATTCCTGAAATCTGCAAATTGGTAACGGGTCCTGTCAGTGCTGAAGTAATCAGCACCGAATGTGCTGGTATGGTGCGTGAAGCGCGTCAGCTTGCCCAGATAGCCGATAATATTGTTGTTAAGATACCATGTATTGCCGAAGGCTTAAAAGCAGTAAGAATACTTAGTGCCGAAGGTATCAAAACTAATGTCACACTGGTTTTCAGCTTGTCGCAGGCAATCCTGGCTGCCAATGCCGGAGCCTCTTATGTCAGTCCTTTTATTGGCCGATTAGATGATATTGGTGAAGACGGCGTGCAGCTTGTTGCCAATATGGTGAAAATATTTAAGCAGTATGGCTTGAAGACAGAAATCATTGCGGCCAGTATCCGCAATCTTGACCATGTAAATCAGGTTATGCTGGCAGGTGCGCAGATTGCAACAATTCCTACCAATGTGCTGGAACAAATGCTGCTGCATCCGCTGACAGACAAGGGCCTGGAAAAATTTTTGCAAGACTATAAAAACAGTTTGTGATAACTGCTGGGGAAATTTATACTTATGAAAAAATTTTTAGGAAATCTTTTAGCCGCATGTATGTGCGGCTTTCTTGTAAGTGTTCCTGTGACAGGTTTTACTCAGGCTGTCTGGCCTGAACAGGGCGTTCCTGATTATCAGGAACTGCGGGCTAAGGTGAAAGCTGAGGGCCCGAAGTTACTGTTTTCTGACAGTCCGGAAATGGTTTATGAGACTGGTATTTTATATCGTGACACACTGCAAGGTGAAGGTCGGTTGTTTTTTCATCATGTCAATGGTACAAGTAAATTGAAAAAGCTTGCGATCATTGTTAAAAATAACGGGCTGCGACCTGTAAATTTTGCAGTGACACGCAGTGGTATAGACGGTCCCAGTCATGACTACCAGGCGGTTGGCAAAAAATCTCAGGAATATTATTTCGAGGAACAAAAATCAAAAAACAGTACGCTTGGCTTTGGTAAAACGCTGGAGCTTTTAAGTGGCGAAGGAATGTTGTTGCCCACCGATCAATTGTTGACTGGTACTATCGACTTTTTTAGTGACCGACCGGTTGAAGTAACAGTGTTGATGTGCGATCCGAAAACAGATATTGAACTTTTTTCTGCTTTGGCCAAACAGCTGCCGATGGATGAGCATCCGCTGCGTGGTACTTTTGTCAAAGCTGATCTAAACTATAAACTTCAGCATTCTATTGATACTGAAGCCGGCGCCAGTTATGCTCTGCTTTTGGCAGACAGCCAGACCGGTGAATATCTGCGCGGTACTGATGCAACTACCGGCCTGCCTGCTGAAAATTATGGTAATTACGGGGTAATTTATAATATTGATTATAAATTAAAAGGCGATAAGCCCTATGAACTTTGGCTCAATCCATGGGGCGGGATGTTCGCTGGCGTAGGGGTTTTAGAGCAGGGCGGCCAAAGGAAAATCATTAATATTCCAGAGAGCCCAGCCTTTGGCCGTTTAGGAGAAGAAGGATTTTGCATAGCCAGGCTTGAACCAAATAGTGAAGGTCGTTTCACTTGGTCACCGCCTGGTGCATCAAATTTGCCGATCAGGCTTTTCTGGTTACCTTCGGATTATGAAGCACCATACCTACATGATTGAGAAAAAGCTAAAAGCGCAATGTTTATAACATTGCGCTTTTTTATATTTTAAATGATATCGTTTATCCAAGCTGCCGGTGAAATCGGCAGCTTTTTTTAGTAAAAGTAGTTTTTGCAAGACTTCTCAAACTAAAATATACAGTAAAAGTAAAAATGTCTTGCGGGGCGGATGTGATATTATATCAAAGTTTATTACAGTAAATAACTGAAAAATTTACAATGGTAGCAAAAAAATTGGGGAAATTTTTTTATGTTGCAATTTTTATTTCAAGAAAGGTGAGAGGGTTATGAAAAAACAGTTTAACAACAAAAAACAAGATTTATTGCAGAAAAAAGTAATGTATTCATTGCTGGCTGCCGGTTTCTTTTGCAGTATAACCATTTCTAGTACTGCAGTAGCGGCTGCTGCCAGTGAAAAAGTCATTAATGGGGATATGCCGTCAGGTCTGGAAACGAATACAGAATATGTCAATATTACTGGTGGCAGCCGTATCACAGGTACATTTAAAGTTATCAATGATGCCGATAATCAGACTGGTGCCCATGGCAGTGCTTTAAGTATACGTACCGATGAAGCTATTATTATTGACGGTGACGGACATGTAGAAATTCGCACTTATAATGATAATTCTTATGCACATACCAATGCAGTCAGACTGCATAACGATGGTGCCAGCCTCCTAATAGACAAAGCAGGTTATAACGTTACCATGGCTTTGGATGCTGCTGGCGGGCAAAGTACTAAATATGATGAAGTAGCTTGGATCTATGTTGCCAACAATAATCAGAACGTTGTTATAAATGCGGATAATATCAATTTTGAAAACAATGGCTATAATCGCGGCTACGGCATTTGGACAGGAGCTTCAGCTACAAATTCTCAGATAACTATTAATGGTAATACAAATTTCTCGGATTCGGCTTCTGCGACAGAAGCCTATGCTATTCGTCACGATCATGGCAGCACTGTTATCAACGGCGATACAAATATAAATATGGTCGGTGCCGGTGGTTCTGGATTACGTGCTATCAATGGTACGGTTGAATTCAATGGTAATACGGTTATCAATTTAAGCGGTGATGTGGCATATATAGATCGTTATGTGCCAGCATTCGGCATTTGGAACGGCGCTACCCCCTATGGCGTTACTCCAACTACCGGCGCACATGTTAAGCTTACCGGTAACACTCAGATCAATACAACCGGAGCTGGCAGCGCTGCAGTAGTAACTGAACTGGCAGGCGGTACTACAGAATTTTTTGGTAGTACTAAAATAACTACTGCCGGTGACAGCGGAAAATGGGGACGAGGAAGCGGTAGTGATATAGGAGCGCATGGCGTTTATAATAAAGCCGGCACTACAAATTTCCACGGTAACCTGTTTATAGATACTACAGGGCAGGACGCAACGGCAATTCATGCGCTTAGCGGACAGGTTAATCTTAATCATTACAGTGACGGCACAGAGGCACTGGCTGTTATTACTACAGCTAAAGATAATGCCCATGGTATTTATAATAATAAAGCTGTTGTAAATGCTGAATCGCATGTTAATATTTTTACTGCTGGTGCCGCGGCGTCGGCAGTTAAAGTGGATGGTGCAAGTACGACAACATTGAATGGACGCAACTACCTTACAACATCTGGTGATAAGGCACACGGCATCGAAGTATATGCTGCCGCATCATCTAAAGGCAGTGAAGAAAAAGCAGCCCAAGTGAAGGTTGGTAGTGATTCTACCGTTTATACTCAAGGGAATCAGTCACATGGTGTTTATACCGATATGCTGGATGCGGAGATTTCTTTAGGTGATGATATTAGCGTAACTACTAAAGGCAGTGGCTCACATGGTATTTATGCCTCCCGTGGTGTTATTGAAACAGGAGACGGATTACGGCTCAGTGCACAGGGAACAGGTTCTCATGCTGCCTATGCCGACTCTGCCGACGGCAGTATCAAATTTAACGGCGGAGCTGATATCAGTGCAGCAGATCCGGACAGTTATGCTGTTTATGCTGATAAGAGTGGGAAAATAGAAGGGATTACCGCTGACAGCAGATTTACTGTTCTTGGTAATATGCTTGCTAATAACAGCGGCAGTATAGAACTGTTTATGGCGGCGAACTCGCTGTTCACAGGTAAGTCGGAAACAGAAAATTCCGGCATTATAGACCTTGATATGACCGACAGCATGTGGCGTATGACAGGATCGTCTTCACTGACAAATTTTACTAACAATAAATCAGTAGTGGATATGACGAAAGACGGAGGTGCGTTCAGCAGTCTCACTACTGAAAATCTCAGTGGTAATGGCGGTTATTTTGTTTTGGATATTGATGGAACGACCAATGTCAATAACAGCGATCGTATTTATGTGACCGATACTTTTGATGGTACGCATGCGATCGCCTTAAATGAAATCACCGGTCTTTATACAGGTACAGATGCTGAAAATACGGTACTGGCAAGCGTAAAAAACAATAACGGGATATTTACTGCAGTTGATGGAGAAGGTACACTGTACTATCAGCGTTACGAGCTGGATAAAAAAGATAATACGTATGACTCTAATTATACTACTGACTGGTATTTAAAAGCTGTGACGACCGTTGATCCTGAAGAAAAGCCGACACCGGGTGTAGATGGTGCGGTATCAGCCGGATCCTTAGCTTATTATACATGGCTTGATCATGATCAGTTGATGAAAAGGTTGGGAGACTTACGTCATAATGGCGTGGATGAAAAAGGTGTTTGGCTCAGGGTCAAGGGCGCAAAAATAGGGCGCAGCGGTAATTTTGGCTTCAAAAATAAATATACTCATTATGAATTAGGCTACGATGAAGTAATGAAGGAAAAGCAAAATTATACGCGGTACGGCGGTGTATCTATTAGCTATGCTGATGGTGATGCCAGTTACTCCCGCGGCAGTGGTGATAATCACAGTCGGGCTATGAATTTTTATGTTACTGAAATGGGTAATAAAGGACATTATCTGGATGTAGTATTAAGGTTCCACCATATTGATACCAATTTTAAAATGTTTGATGAAAACGGTAAAAAAATACGCGGTGATATGCACAATGTCGGTATTTCGTTGAGCAGTGAATATGGCCGTAAGAAAATGATTGATGATAAAGGTTGGTATATAGAACCACAGGGGCAGCTGACCATTGGTTATTTAGGCGGTGATAACTATACTACCAGTAATGGCATAGCAGTACGCCAGGGCGGAATTCGCAGTGCTTTAGGGCGCATAGGTTTTAACTTGTGCAAGGATATCGATGAGAAAACGAATATTTATTTAAAAGCCAATCTGCTGCATGAATTCGGCGGCGGTTACCACGCTGCGATGGCTGATAACAGCGGCAGCCGGATAAAGATAGACCGCAGTTTTAAAGATACATGGTTTGAGTATGGTATTGGAGCGGCTATCCAGACAGGCACGAATAATCATGTTTATCTGGACTTTGAACGCAGTGCCGGCGGCGATTTCAAAAAAGATTGGAGCTGGAATGTTGGTGCACGCTGGACTTTCTAACAATTTGTTAAAATAATATCTGCTTTTAGGCAGAACATTGCAACCCTCTGTTCTGTTTGGAAATATTCCCCGAGCCAGGGCTGTTATTTAATAACGGCCCTGGCTTTGTTTATAAAAACGTAACTGAGAAACGATGCGGAAGTTTTCAGAGAAAAATTCAGTAATGAAACGGTTCCTTTAGTTGTATTTATTAGGAATATGCCGTTTATGCAGGACGTAAGCACAAATATTATTGCAGCTATAGTTGTTTTAAACAGAGTAAGTGTTAGATAATAAAAAAAATCCAGCTCCTTTTAAGAAGCCGGATGTTTTTTATTTAAATCCAAGTATTTTACCAAGATTATAGACAATGAAAGCGACGATCCAGGAGGTGATTATCTGGTAGGACATGATATAAAATGTCTCCGTCGTAGAATTCATTTCGCGTCTGATTGCGGCGAGAGCTGCTATGCAGGGGGGATAAAGCAGAGAAAAAGTTAGGAAGCTTAGAGCAGTCAGCGGTGTAAAGATACTTTGCAGCGCTGTACCGGGTATATCGCCGTCTCCTCCCATCAGGACAGATAGAGTACTGATGACAACTTCTTTGGCTGTTAGACCGGTAACAAGTGCCGTTGCAGCACGCCAGTCGCCGAATCCAAGCGGAGCAAAGAATGGTGCAATAAAACTGCCTATACCGGCCAGCATACTGTTTTCGGGATTGTCTACCATATAGAATCTGGTGTCAAAGCTTTGCAGCAGCCAGATGACGATGCTGGCAACGAAGATAACAGTAAAGGCTTTGTATAAGAAGTCTTTGGCCTTGCTCCACATATGCAGCATGATATTGCGGGCTGTTGGCAGACGATAGGCGGGCAGCTCCATAACAAAAGGAACGGGCTGACCGTTATAAACAAAGGTTTTTAAAAGCAGTCCTGAAGCGATTGCAATGAAGATTCCCAATAAATACAGGAACATCATAACCGCGGCTTTGTTATCGGCAAAAAAGGCTGATATAAAAACACCGTAGATCGGCAGTTTAGCACTGCAGGACATAAATGGTGTGAGAATCATGGTCATTTTGCGGTCACGTTCGCTGGCAAGGGTACGTGTGGCCATAATGGCCGGGACGCTGCAGCCGAATCCTATCAGCATAGGAACGAATGAAGAACCGGATAGGCCAATTTTTCTCAGCAGTTTGTCCATAACAAAGGCAATCCGGGCCATATAACCACTGTCTTCAAGCATGGATAGAAAGAAAAAAAGTGTAACAATAGTTGGCAGGAAGGAAAGGACGCTCCCTACACCTGTAAAAATACCGTCAATAATGAGGGAATGGATAGGAGCACTGAGGCCGATTGCAGTAAGACCCAGATCGGCGGCTTCAGTAACGGAACTGATGCCGATTTCGAGCCAGTCGCTTAATGCGGCGCCGATAACATCGAAGGTGAGACCAAAAAATGGTGAAGATAGTCAGCAGGAAAATAGGTATTGCAAAATATTTATGGGTCAGATAATGGTCGATTTTGACTGACCTCATCTGAGCAATTGTTTCTTGTGGTTTATGTACGGCGTAGGAACATAATTCTTCAATATAAGTGTAACGCATATCGGCCAGCGCCGCTTCTTTATCTGTATCTAAAGCTATTTCCAAGTCTTTGGTGACATGGTCAATAATATCCAGCTCGTTGGCTGTCAGTTCAAGCTCTTTTACCAATGGTTCATCGCCTTCAATGAGTTTTGTTGCCGAAAATCGCAACGGCAGTCCTTTGCTGCGGACTTTGGCTTCGATCAGGTGGGCGATAGAATGAATCGCCATATGAGTGACGCCTGAACAAAAGTCGAGTCGTTCAGGCATTTTTTTATCATGAGCGGTTTTCAGGGCGCGTGAAAGCAGTTCGTCAACGCCGGCACCTGAATTGGCTGTGATTGGGACGACCGGTACGGTAAGGCGGTCTTCTATTTTTTTGATATTGATAGAACCGCCGCTGGCCGTAAGTTCATCCATCATATTCAGGGCCATGATCATCGGGGTGTTGAGTTCGATGAGCTGCAGGGAAAGATAGAGACTGCGTTCAATATTGGTAGCGTCGATAACGTTGATGATGATATCAGGTTTGCTGCGTAAAAGCAGGTCACGGGTCACGATTTCTTCCGAGGTATAGGGCGACAGCGAATAAATGCCCGGCAGATCAATGACGGTGACATCTTTATTGTTCAGCAGGCGGCCTTCTTTTTTCTGGACCGTGACGCCGGGAAAGTTGCCGACGTGCTGATTGCTGCCGGTCAGATAGTTGAAAAGTGTGCTTTTGCCGCAGTTTTGGTTGCCGACGAGGGCGAAGGTAAGGCTCATGGTTCCTCCGGTGCAACGGTGATCTTATTGGCGTCATCCAGCCTTAGAGTGAGCTCATAGCCACGCAGAAAAATTTCGATCGGGTCGCCTAAGGGGGCTTTTTTACGTACCATGACTTTGGTTTTGGGGGTCAGTCCCATATCTAAAAAACGGCGGCGCAGGATTCCTTCACCGCCGACAGTAGTGATAGTTGCTTTTTGACCAATGGCAAGTTTGTCTAATGTTAGTGTTTGCATATGGACCTCGATAGATGTTTTATTATTGAAGCTGCTTGTGTTGGAGCGGTTAACTGCTGCCTAAATTATACGTCGCCTGCTTCCCGGTTGTCAATGAAGCTGATTCCTTTATGAATTATCTGATTTGTTTAAGTACTATTTTATGAAAAAAACTTATCGATATTGATTTCGCAATTTGCAAAAACAGTTACTGTCCGGACTGGTAAAAATGCTGTTTGTGCAGGTGAAAAAACAGTGAAAATGCTTGACAATGATTTAATTGGGTGTATAATTCTAATTAAGAATAAGTTTCGATAGGAGAGGTATATATGACTAAGAGAAACACTATCCAAAGGCAGTTAGTTATAGCTGCCGTAAGATTTTTAGCAGATCACCCCACTGCCGAAGAAGTGTATGACCGTATTACTATGGAATATCCTGATATAAGCAAAGGCACTGTGTACAGAAATCTTAATTCGCTGGTAGAAAGCGGCCTGTTGGGTAAGGTTTCCGTACCAAGCGGCGCTGATCGATTTGACCATATCCTGACCAGGCATTATCACATAAAATGTACTCATTGCGGTATGTTTATGAATGTTGAGGATATGGACTATATAGAAGGGCTGGACGAAAAAGTAGGCGAAGTCACCGGTTTTAAAATGGAAGACCATGACATCGTGTTTAACGGCGTCTGTCCTGAATGTCAAAAGCTGGAAGCCAAGGAGAAGAACTAAGAACGTACGCCCGCAACGGGTTGTATATAAAAAAATTATTGTTTTAAAGGAGGAGTTTCCAATGGAATTTAAAGGAAGTAAAACAGAAGCTAATTTGCATACCGCTTTCGCAGGTGAGTCTGAAGCGAGAAATAAATACACTTATTATGCTGGTATCGCTAAAAAAGAAGGCTATAATCAGATCGCTTCTATTTTTGAAGAAACTGCAGGTAACGAGAAAGAGCATGCTAAGATCTGGTTCAAAATTTTAATGAGCGGCGGTATTCCGCATGCCAGCCTGCCCGATACTATGGCTAACCTGAAAGACGCTGCAGCCGGTGAACATTATGAATGGACCGACATGTATGCAGGTTTTGCAAAGGAAGCAAGAGAAGAAGGCTTTGATAAAATCGCTTTCCTTTTTGAAGAAGTTGCCAAAATCGAGAAAGAGCATGAAGAAAGATATCTGGCACTGCTCGCCAATATCGAAAATGACAGAGTATTCAAACGTGAAGAAAAACAGGTTTGGATCTGCAGCAACTGTGGCAGAATTGTTGTTGCTGAAAAAGCTCCGGAAAAATGCCCGGTCTGCGACCATCCGCAGGGCTATTTTGAACTGAGAAGCACCAATTACTGATACTAAAAAGATTTAAACTTCCGCAAGCTAAAGCTTGCGGAAGTTTTTTTATATAATTTCTTATATATTAGTAAAAAAATGTTGTAATTTCACAAAAATGAGGTTATAATGGTGAAAAGTGGAGCAAAGTGGAGGAAGGAGTGTCTCAAAATGTTAATGGGCGAGTTTCAACATAACCTTGATGCAAAGGGACGCCTTTTTATGCCTGTAAAGCTCCGCGAGGCTTTGGGAACAAAGTTTGTTTTAACAAAAGGGCTGGACGGCTGCTTATTTGTTTATGATCTTGAGCAATGGCGGCTTTTAGAAGCAAAGCTCAATTCTTTACCGATGACCCGTAAGGGTGCCCGTGATTTTAACCGTTTCTTTTTTGGCGGTGCTGCCGAAGGTGAGTGCGATAAACAGGGACGGGTACTTTTACCTGTTAATCTGCGCGAGTTTGCAGGACTGGATAAAAATGCCGTTATTGTCGGCGTTGGCAACAGGGCTGAGATCTGGGACGCAGAACGCTGGAACGCATATAACGAAGAAAATGCCGAAGATGTGGGCGAATTAGCGGAACAGTTGGCAGATCTTGATTTAGGAATCTAAGGACAGGCGGCCATGATAATGGAATTTGTACATAAAAGCGTATTGCTGGAAGAGAGCATCAACTGGCTTATAACTGACAAAGATGGAATTTATGTGGACTGCACCATGGGTGGTGCGGGACATTCCAAAGGGTTTGCCATGCAGCTCAGTTCGCGGGGCACGCTGGTCGCTATTGATCAGGACGATGACGCGATTGCAGCTGCAAGTGTTAGATTGCAGGGACTGCCTTGTAAAATAAAAATCGCTAAGTCAAATTTTAAGAATTTCGACGATGTTTTAGATGGCTTGGATATTGATAAGATTGACGGAATTTTTTTTGATCTTGGTGTATCTTCTTATCAACTGGACACACCGGAGCGTGGATTTTCGTATATGCATGATGGTCCTTTGGATATGAGGATGGATAAAGAAAGTAAAAAAGATGCTTATTATATAGTTAACCGTTACAAAGAAGAAGAACTGGCAGATATTATTTACCGTTATGGTGAAGAACGCTGGAGTAAAAGAATAGCTCAGTTTATCGTTAAGGAACGGTCTGAAAAGCCTATTAAAACTACCTTTGAACTTGTGAATGTGATCAAAAAGGCAATTCCCAAGGGAGCGCGGCAGGATGGTCCGCATCCTGCAAAACGTACGTTTCAGGCAATCCGTATTGAAGTGAATGATGAATTGAATATTTTGGAAAATGTTGTAACGCAGGCGGTCGAACGTTTGAAAAGCGGCGGGCGTATAGGAGTGATTACATTTCATTCTTTAGAAGATAGGATAGTGAAACAAACACTGGCACAGCTGGCGAAAGGGTGCATATGTCCGCCGCAGCTTCCAGTTTGTGTTTGCGGCAGAAAGCCGCTTGTAAAAAAAGTGGGGAATATAGTTCCCAGCGATGCGGAAATAGAGGCGAATCCGCGTTCGCGCAGCGCACGGTTACGTTATGCGATCAAACGCTGATTTGGAGGGTGGAGCATGTTAGCACGTAAGTATGATAACTACGCATGGGAAGAAATTGAATATGAGAGACCTGCAGAGCGGGTTCGAAAAGTTAAAAAAGTTGACTATAAACTTGTGCGTCGCCGTGCTGCCGTGTTAGTACTGCTCGTGATGGTGGCTTATTTTGCTGCGGTCGCACGCAGTGAAAGCCTGGTCCGTACAGGTGATGAGCTTGTTGCATTGAAGCAGCAGGAAGCTACGTTGCTTTTAAAAAATTCGGAAATAAAAATTGAAGTTGAGCAGCTGAAGGGGCCGGAAAGAGTCACCAGTATAGCTGAAAAACAATTGGGTATGACAGTTGCCCGTAATAATATCTATGTGAAGGCTGATAGCCGTAAAGTTGCTTATGACGGCTATGCTTATGCAAAATAATCGTTTCATAGCCTTCTTATTAAAAATATGCTATAATATATGAAGATTTTAGAAGGCAGCCTGTATATAGGCTGCCCTTTCACTTTTGGAGGTATGCTATATGCAAAAGCTGTTAGAAGAAATCGTTGCTGTACTGCCTGAAGTACAGGTTGTTGGTGACTGCGATAAAATCATTAAGGATATAACTGCTGATTCGCGCGAAGTGAGAGAAGGCAGTTTGTTTATATGTCTGAAAGGGGCACATGTGGATGGGCATAAATACTTGGAGCAGGCTGCTGCGTCTGGTGCCGGTGCAGCTTTGGTTGAGGATGTTCCAGAGGTATGTCCTGATGGATTGACGCTTTTAAAGGTGGCTGATACCCGATTGGGAATGGAAGTTATCGCTCCCTTTTTCTATGATTATCCAGGTAAAACTATGCGGATGATAGGGGTAACGGGAACGAATGGCAAAACCACTACTACCAATATTGTGCGTGCTATTTTACGTAAGGCCGGATTTAAGGTTGGGCTTATAGGAACTATCAATATAATGATCGAGGACGAGGCTATTGTAGCTCATAATACTACTCCAGACGTAGTAGATCTGCAGCGTGCTTTATACAGAATGAAAGAAGCCGGATGTGAGTATGTGGTCATGGAGGTTTCGTCGCATGCACTGGCACTTAATCGTGTTGCCGGCTGTGAATATGACACTGCTGCTTTAACCAACATAACGCAGGATCATTTGGATTTTCATAAAACACTGGAAAACTATCGCGATGCGAAAGGGCTGTTGTTTGAACATTTGCATGAAGGTAAAAAAGAGAATAAAACAGCAGTTTTTAATATGGATGATGCAAGTTCGCCGATTTTATGCGACCGCACAAAAACAAGAATACTGACTTATGGCGAAGGACGTAATAATGATATTTATCCGTTGTTTTTTAAAGTTGAGGCTAAACAAATGCGGTTACAGCTGCATACGCCGGTGGGCGAGATGGATCTGCTTTTAAAAATTACGGGTGAATTTAATGTTTACAATGTTATGGCGGCTGTGGCTATTGCGTTGGCAGAACAAATTGATAAAAAAACTATTGTTGATGTTTTAAATGGTTTCGACGGTGTTCCTGGACGTTTCCAGTTAGTGGAAGCAGGACAGCCGTATACTGTTATTGTTGATTATGCTCATACTCCTGATGGTTTGGAAAATGTGCTGAAAACTGCTCGTAGTATTACGGAAGGCAAACTGTGGGTAGTATTTGGCTGCGGTGGTGACCGTGACAATAAAAAAAGGCCTATTATGGGAAGGATCGCTTTGGAGCTGGCAGATAGGGTCGTAGTTACTTCTGATAATCCGCGTACTGAGGATCCGGCAGTTATCATTGACGAGATTGCAGAGGCACTGAAGGATGTTCCGGAAGGGAAGAGTGTGGAATTGATTGCAGAGCGCAGAGACGCTATTTATCACGCCTTGTCTGAGGCTGCTGCGAATGATGTAATTATGATCGCCGGTAAAGGCCATGAAAACTATCAAATTCTGGCAGATAAAACTATTCACTTTGATGATCGTGAAGTAGTGCAGGAATACTGGAAGAAAAGGTGATTGTATGTTGAGCTTGCAGGAAATAATAACGGCAACAGGTGGACATTGTGAAAATATGCAGGAGCTTATTTTCACAGGGATTACGACTGATTCGCGGATTGAAAGCAGTGGTGAATTGTTCGTAGCTTTGTGTGGTGAGCGTTTTGACGGTCATGCTTATTGTAAAATGGCGTTGGAACATGGAGCGGCGGCAGTGCTGGTGTCAAAGCCTGTGCCTGAACTGCCCTCTGAAACTGTAATTATTACTGTTGAGGATACGCTGCTTGCTTATCAGCAGATAGCGCATGCATACAGAATGAGTAATAAAAATTTAAAGGTGGTTGCTGTTACTGGTTCTAATGGTAAAACTTCTACTAAGGATATGATTGCTGCCTGCTTGTCGACTAAGTTTAAGGTGATCAAAACTCAGGAAAATTTTAATAATGAAATTGGTTTGCCAAAAACATTGCTGAGCGTTAAGGCTGATACAGAGATTGCTGTTGTCGAAATGGGAATGCGCGGCTTGGGTCAGATTAGGGAATTATGCGATATTGCAAAACCTGATGTAGCGGTTGTGACTAATGTTGGTGAAACACATATGGAGCTTCTGGGAAGTATGGAAAATATTGCCAGAGCAAAAAGTGAGCTAGTTGAAGATCTGACACAGGAACAATTGGCGGTGCTGAATGCTGATAATGAATATGTTGCAGCAATGGCGGATAAAACTAAGGCACAGGTTGTTACTTATGGGTATTCAGGTAAAGCTACTTTCCGCGGTGATAATGTGGTAACAACTGCTCATGGGAGTGTATTTACCTGCATTGACAGCAGATCAGGAGAACGTACGGAAGTGAATATGCCATTTATTGGTGAACACAATGTACAAAATGCTTTGGCAGCGATTGCAGTGGGTGCTGCTTTTGGTGTAAAATTAAATAATAGTGCTAAAGCTTTAATGACAGCAAAACTGACAGGCAGCCGTCAGGAAATAGTGCATATAGGTACTATGACGGTAATCAATGATGCCTATAATGCCAGCCCTGCTTCAATGGAAGCAGCGTTAAAAACTTTACATGAAGCAAAGAAAGCTGCCCACGGCGCCCGTACGATTGCAGTGTTGGCTGATATGCTGGAGCTGGGTGATATTTCTTTCGATTCTCATCGCAGAGTTGGTCAGTTTGCTGTTCGCGAAAAGACGGATATGGTAATCGCTTATGGTGATGAAGCAAAAGCTATTGCCGCGGCAGTTGAAGCTTTGGGAGGCAAAGCATATTGGTGTGCTGGCCGAGATGAAGCGGCCAAGCTTTTGGATAGCCTTCTGCAGTCGCATGACATAGTGCTTTTAAAAGGTTCGCATTCGATGCAGGTGGATTCTCTTTTGGAGTTAGTTTTAAAAAATAAACAGCTATAGCTATAAGGTTTGGAGATTGATAGAAAATGGATTACAGCCTTTGGGGAGCATTGGCGACATCTTTTGTGATCTGCGCAGCCAGTGGACCTGTGCTGATACCGCTGCTTCATAAATTGAAATTTGGTCAGAGCATTCGTGACTGCGGGCCGCAGGCACATCAAAAAAAGAGTGGCACACCGACAATGGGCGGGTTGATGATACTGACTGCAGTTCTGGTTGCAGTGCTGGTATGGTGCAAGCTGACGCCGGCAGTTTTGATTGCATTGCTTCTGACTTTTGGGCATGCGCTGATTGGTTTTGTTGACGATTATATTAAAGTGGTAATGAAACGTAATCTTGGGCTTACAGCTAAACAGAAACTGTTTTTACAATTCTTGCTGGCTGGTGCCTATGTTTATTATCTTGAATTGCAGCCGCATGTAAATTTGGGGTTGAATATTCCAGGAACCTCATTGTCAGTTCCCTTGGGAAGCCTATATTACGTACTGGCGTTTTTGCTTCTGGTAGGTACTACGAATGCTGTCAATCTTACTGATGGGTTAGATGGCCTGGCTGCATCCGTAACAGTACCGGTAACGTTGGCTTATGCTTATATTGCTTATCAGTCAGGCAGTATGGACCTCAGTATTTTTGCTTTGACATTGACGGGTGCTTGTTTGGGCTTTTTACTGTTCAATCGTTATCCGGCTAAAGTTTTTATGGGCGATACAGGTTCTTTGGCACTGGGCGGAGGAATTGCTGCGTTGGCCCTGTTGACACGGACAGAGCTGTTGCTGATTATTCTTGGCGGGATTTATGTTATGGAAGCAGCTTCGGTTATTATTCAGGTCGGTTATTTTAAGAAAACAGGCGGTAAGCGTATTTTTCGTATGACGCCTATTCATCATCATTTTGAATTGGGCGGGTGGAAAGAAACAAAGATTGTGCAAGTTTTTGCGGGCAGTAGTTTGCTGCTTGGTTTAATCGGTATCGGGTTATGGTGTTTGGGGAACGGAGGCGGCTGCTAATGACAAAGACGGTTTTAGTATACGGTAGTGGCATCAGTGGCTGCGGAGCTGCTGACGCTTTGGCGAAACAAGGCTGCAGGGTGCTTCTATATAGCGATAAGGAAACAAAGATAGATAATGCTTTGCTGGAACTGCTGAAAAAGCAAGGTGGTGGCCTGTACTGCGGCAATGGGGAAACTTTGCTGCAGGAAGTAGAACAGATAGTTTTATCGCCTGGTATTCCTTTGGCTAATCCTTTGACTGATATGGCCGTGCAGATGGGAATAGAGGTCATAAGTGAAGTAGAAGCGGCATACCGCAGTTATCATGGGCATATTATAGGAATTACGGGTACGAATGGAAAAACAACAACTACTACTTTAGTAGGAGAAATGCTGAAAACTTTGCCTGTGCCAACGGCCGTTGGCGGTAATATTGGACAGGCATTGTCTAAGGAAGTTGAGAATTTAGGAGCTGACGCCTGGCTTGCAGCGGAACTGTCTAGTTTTCAGCTGGAAGGTGTGCGTGAGTTTCGCCCAGATGTAGCAGTAATTTTGAATCTGACTCCCGATCATTTAGATCGCCACCATACGATGGAAGCTTATGGTGCGGCGAAGTGTAATATATTTAAAAAACAGCGTGAGAATGATATCGTGATTTTAAATTATGATGATCCTATTATACGCAGCTGGGGCGAATTGGCCCCTTCAAGGGTTTGCTGGTTCAGCCGCAGGGAGCAGCTTAATCGGGGCGTATATTTAAACGGAGGTAATTTTACTATTGCCTGGGACAGACAGCTTTATACTGTTTGTCATAAAAAAGACTTGCGTGTATTTGGCGGTCATAATGAAGAAAATGTACTGGCGGCTATTGCGGCATGTTTTTTTGCCGGGGTCACTATTGAAAATATGCGCAGGGTTTTGCTGGATTTCACAGGTGTTGAGCACCGTTTGGAGTATGTGATGACAGTTAACGGTGTACCATATTATAATGATTCGAAAGCAACTAATCCTGATTCGACAATAAAAGCTTTGGAAGCTTTTGACGGGCATATAATTTTGCTGGCAGGCGGACATGATAAAATGACATCTTTGGAACCGATGATGAAATTAGTGCAGGCCAAGGCAGATGTGCTGATTTTATTGGGTGAAGCGAAAGAACGTTTTTATGAAGCCGCCGCAGCAGCAGGCGTAGGCGATATCAGAAAAGTAGAGACAATGGATGAGGCTGTTGAGCTGGCGTATAAGCTGGCTGCTGCGCCACAGGTAGTATTACTGTCACCTGCCTGTTCTTCGTATGATATGTTTGAAAATTTCCCTGCACGCGGCCGTTATTTTAAAAATTTGGTTGCGGCATTGCCAAAGTAAAGGCTAGGAGGAAAAACTGTGAAAGTTATACTTTCTGGCGGCGGTACCGGCGGGCATATTTATCCGGCGCTGACTATTGCCGATCAAATCAAGGCTATCCGTCCTGATGTGGAAATTACCTTTGTCGGGACAAGGCAAGGTTTGGAAAAAGATATTATTCCACGTTACGGTTATAATTTGGAATTTATTGATGTTGCAGGTTTTAAACGCAGTTTAAGTTTAGACACATTGCGTTCAGGCATAAAACTGCTGCATGGGCTTAAAGATGCCTACAGCCTGCTTGATAAGTTGAAGCCGGATTTAGTTATTGGTACTGGCGGTTATGTTTGTGGTCCAATCGTGTTTTTAGCTTCTTTAAAAGGTATTCCCACATGTATTCAGGAACAGAACGCAATGCCTGGTGTAACTAATAAAATTCTGGCGCGTTATGTGAGAAAGGTTTTTTTAGGTTATAGTGAGGCCGAAAAATATTTTGGCGGTTCGTCAAAAAAGATTTTTACAGGGAATCCTATTCGCAGCGAGATCATGCAGAAAAAACGTAAGGATGCTGTTGCTGAGCTTGGGCTTGATGCAAACAAAAAAACTATTCTTGTATCAGGTGGAAGCCGAGGGGCCCGCAGCATCAATAATGCCATGCAGTATGTAGAGCGCGAGCTGTCGGGACGCTCAGATGTGCAGGTGCTGCATGCTACCGGTGAAGTTAATTATGAATATTATATGGCTGAAATGAGGAAGGCCGGATCATTGGACGATAACATTATGATCAGGCCATATCTGCATAATATGCCGGTTGCTTTGGCAGCTGCCGATCTGGCTGTATTTCGGGCCGGAGCTATCGGTTTGGCAGAGTTGACAGCAAAGGGTGTTCCTGCTGTGCTTGTACCATATCCTTACGCTACAGCCAATCACCAGGAATTTAACGCTAAGGCCGTAGAGGCGGCCGGAGCAGCTAAGGTTATTTTGGATAAAGAACTGACAGGCGAAAAATTGTTGGAAGAGATAGAAAAATTACTGATCAACGATAACCAACTGCAGGCTATGAAAAAAGCTGCAAAAAGTTTGGGAAGACCTGAGGCGGCGGCAGAAATCGCGCAGCAGGCGTTGAACTTAGTAAGAAAATGACGGAGGAGGGCTTTTAGTGCTTAAAGGTCTGCAAAACATTCATTTTATCGGTATTGGAGGAGCCGGAATGAGTGCTATTGCGCATGTTTTGCTCAAACGCGGTTATCAGGTATCAGGTTCTGATCTTAATGCCGGTCATATGGGAGCTAAGCTTGCTCAAGAGGGCGCTTTGGTTTACATGGGTCATGCCGAATGTCAGGTCGACGATGTCGACGCCGTAGTTATATCCAGTGCTATCCATCAAAATAACCCCGAACTGATGGAAGCGAAAAAACGTAATTTACCTATTCTGCACAGATCAGATGTGCTGGCAGAGATTCTTAATCATGCTGATGGGGTGGCTGTGGCAGGTGCTCACGGCAAAACTACTACCAGTGCAATGATTTCCTGTATTGCTGCTGCATCGGATATCGATCCGACCATTATTATTGGCGGTGAGGTTGGCAGCTTGGGCGGTAACGCCCGTAATGGGGCAGGACCATATGTGGTAGCTGAGGCTGATGAAAGCGACGGTTCTTTTTTAAAGTTTTATCCTAAGTATGCCATTGTTACAAATATTGAAAACGATCATATGGACCATTATGGCAGCGAAGAAAATATTTATCTGGCTTTTACAGAGTTTTTGTCTAATGTCAAAGACGGCGGCGCAGCAATTTTATGTATGGACAGTCCAAAACTGCGCAAGCTGGCATCAGAAACGACAACTCCTGTTATCAGCTATGGCCTGGAGCATGAAGACGCTCGTTATCAGGCGAGAAACATCCGATACAGTGTCAATGGTACCTGTTATGATTTATATGTAGAAGGAGTTTTTGTCAGCACCGTTGAGCTGATCGTACCAGGACAGCATAATGTGCTTAATTCTTTGGGAGCAATAGCGACGGCACAGGCAATGGGGATACCGATGCAGCAGATTTTACCTGCATTGAAGAAATTCAGCGGTGCTAGAAGACGTTTTGAAACAAAAGGCCGCATTGATGGGATCTGGGTTGTTGACGATTATGCGCATCATCCGACGGAAATCGGTGTTACGTTAAAAGCGGCCAGGCAGACCCAGCCTAAAAGGTTGATTTGTGCTTTTCAGCCGCACCGTTATACCCGCACAAAATTATTGTTTGATGAATTCAGCCGATGCTTTGCTGATTGCGATCAGCTGATATTGACTGATATTTATTCTGCAGGTGAATTCCCAATTGATGGTGTAAGTGGGGCTTCACTGGCAGAAGCTGTGACTGAGGCGACACAGCAGCAGGTTACGTTTATTCCTACTTTGCCGAAGTTAGAGGAGTACTTGTTTAAAATTGCCGAGCCGGGAGATTTGATTATGACTGTTGGCGCCGGCGATATTTTTAAGGTCGGTGAAGAGCTTGTTACCGAGCTTGAGAGAGGTAGATAATGATGAATAAAAACGATGTTGTTGCAGTAATAATGGGAGGCCCGTCGGCTGAACGAGAAATTTCTCTGGTTACTGGTGCCGCTATTGCTGGGGCTCTGCGTGAAAAAGGCTACAATGTTGCCGAAATAGATCTGGAACCGAAAAAACTGGCACTGCAATTGGAAGAATGCAGTGCAAAAGTAGTTTTTAATGCTGTACATGGAATGTATGGTGAAGATGGTCGGCTGCAGACTTTACTGGAGATGCTGGAAATTCCCTATACTGGTTCAGGTATGCTTGCAAGTGCGTTGAGCATGGATAAAGCGGCATCTAAACGCATCATGCAGGCCGCAGGTATTGCTACTCCTAAATCGTTGATTTTTGTAAAGGGAGAAACGCATGATTTTTGCGGTGAGATTCTATCTGCTTTTAAAAAGATGCCTGTTGTTGTTAAACCGGCGACACAGGGATCCAGTATTGGTGTTGAGATCGTAAAAAATGATACTGATATTAATTCTGCTATGGAGAAGGCTTTTACTTATTCCCGTGAGGTTGTTGTGGAAGAGTTTATTCAGGGCAAAGAGCTTACTGTTGCCATTATGCAGGATGGGGGCATGGCTGTTGCATTGCCTGTTATCAATATCGTACCGCATTCCGGGGTTTATGATTTTCATTCTAAATATACCAAAGGTGAAACTGAATATTTAGTTCCGGCGCCGCTTGATAAAGAAACGACAAGGCATGTGCAGGAACTGGCTGTTGCAACCTACAAGGTTTTGGGATGCAGTGGTGTTGCGCGTGTGGATGTGATGCTTGATGAAGCAGGTAAAGGCTATGTACTGGAGGCTAATACAGTTCCAGGAATGACTGCTACCAGCCTGGTGCCGAAAGCAGCAGCTGCTGTGGGGATATCTTTCCCTGACTTGTGTGAGAAGATTCTTTTGTCGGCATCTTTGAACGATAAATAGTAAGATCGATACTGCTGATATTGACGAAGTGAGGTGAGAAAGGTGCAGTCGACACGTGAACGTTTGCGAAAAGAGCGGAGAAGGCGTCGGGTGCGCCTTTTGCGTTTCATCTGTTTTTGCATAATATGTGCTGCTTTGCTGGCTGCTGGCTGGCATTGGGTTCGTCAGCCGGGTTTTGCTTTTGGCAGTATTAATGTCGAAGGCAGCGATAAGGTTACGGCTAAAGATATTCTGCAGATCTCTGGTGTGCAGGAGCCTGTTAATTTGTTTGTGATATCACCATGGCAGGTACAGAAGGCGCTGACTCATGACGTAAGATTCGAGAAGGCTGATGTTTCTTACAGTTGGCCTGGTGTGATGCGCGTGAAGATCACAGAACGGCGGCCGGCAGTATATCTGGCCTGCTCTTATAACGGATATGCAAAGGTAGATTATACAGGCGTGGTGATGGAAGTCAGTGATGGAATCAAGGATGCCAACGCTCCTGTATTATCAGGTATTGTTACAGGTAATATTTACTTTGGAGACAGAATCGGTGAAAAGCAGGTTTTACTGATTTTGGAATTTTTGAGTCAATTGGATCGTGATACTGTGGCGCATATTTCCGAAATTGCTGTAGACCAGCAGAATAATGTTAAGTTCTATCTGCAATATGGTTATCCGATTTTATTGGGTGATGTTTATAAGATTATGGATAAACTTAATTTATTTGTTACTGTTTTTAATGAAATAAAAGCAAAAAACATACAAGCTGAATTTATTGACTTGACATTTACGAAGCCATATATTAAATTGAAACAGTAACATAGCAAGAATTACACGGAGGATAAAATGTTTGCGAACAAACATGCAAAAATTTTAATTGCACTGGTTTGCGCCGTACTCGGTTTTATGTTGGCTACACAGTTTAAAACTACAGAACGACAAAAAACTATTAATATTCAGCGTGCCGAGGATTTGTCTGACCGTTTGAAAGCAGTAGAAAAAGAACGAGATGAATTATCTAAAGAAATGGAAAAGCTGCAGGCAAAAGCAGGTGACGAGGTTGTTGCCAGAGAAATAGTTCGGTTAAAAGCTTTTGCAGGTGATTTTGAAATGCATGGTAAGGGTATCAAACTGGTTTTGGATGACAGTAAGATTGCCAGCAAACCTGGAGAAAATCCTAACTTGTATATTATTCATGATGATGATTTATTAAGAGTTATCAATGAGCTGCGTGCCGCAGGCGCTGAGGCTATTGCCATCAACGGCGAAAGGATTGTAGCGATGAGCGAGATCCGCTGTGCGGGTCCGACTTTATCGGTAAATAACAATCGTTCGGCACCGCCTTATGAGATAAAAGCTATTGGGAATCCTAACAATTTAGAAAGTGCGCTCAAATTGCGCGGCGGCGTTCTGGAAAACTTCAAATTTTGGGGTATCCAGGCCGATTTAAGTCAGTCTGATGATATCGTTATTCAGGCTTTTAAAGGCCGTAAAAGTTTTGAGTATGCCAAAATAGCAGAAGGGCAAGCTTCCGATGCAGAGAAGGAGGCGGCAGAAAAATGATTTTTTATGTTCTTGCTGGTTTGGCGGCAGGCATCTGTGCCGGATTGTATTTCCCGGTTTATATACCGCCTGAATATGGTAAAATGCTTTCTGTAGCTTTGATGGCGGCATTGGATACTGCTTTCGGCGGGATTCGTTCCAGCATGGAAGGGTCTTATGATAATACGGTCTTTATTACGGGATTTTTTACTAACGCTGTGCTGGCGGCTTTTTTGTGCTACGTTGGTATGATTCTTGGTATCGACTTGTATCTGGTTGGTATCCTGATTTTTGGGATGCGCATTTTCCAAAATCTGGCGGCGATCAGACATCTGTTTTTGAAAAAATAAAAAAATTTTTATAAAAAGCAGGAAAAAAGACTATTAATGTTGAATGTAAAATGTCAATGGTTTGGATTTTTCATTTTGACCCAAATACATAAGGGAGCACAATACGATGTTTGAAGAATTTGAAGAGAAAAGTTTTGAAAATTTAGCCAATATAAAAGTTATCGGTGTCGGCGGCGGCGGTAACAATGCTGTCAACCGGATGATTTCAGCCGGTGTTCAGGGTGTGGAATTTATTTCCGTAAACTGTGATGCCCAGGCTTTGTTGCTTTCGAAAGCTCCCAACCGTATTCAGATCGGCGAAAAACTGACCAAAGGTCTTGGGGCCGGTGCCAATCCTGAAGTCGGTGAAAAAGCGGCCGAGGAGTCCAGAGATCAGTTGCTGGAATCTCTGCGCGGTGCTGACATGGTTTTTGTAACAGCAGGTATGGGCGGCGGTACAGGTACCGGCGCTGCGCATGTTGTGGCTGAGTGTGCCAAAGAAGTTGGCGCTTTGACAGTCGGAGTAGTTACCAAACCGTTTTCTTTTGAAGGCAAACGTCGCATGACGCAGGCTGAAAACGGTATAGTTAATTTGAAAGATAAAGTTGATACTTTGATCACCATACCTAATGATCGTTTGCTGCAGGTAATTGATCGTCGTACTTCGATGCTTGATGCTTTCCGTATTGCTGATGACGTACTGCGTCAAGGTGTGCAGGGTATTTCTGACCTGATTGGAGTTCCGGGACTTATCAATGCCGACTTTGCTGACGTGAAAACTATCATGTCTGATGCAGGGTCTGCTTTAATGGGTATCGGTACGGCTAAAGGTGAGGGCGGAGCCCGTGCAGCAGCTGAAGCTGCAATCAAGAGTCCGCTTTTGGAAGCTTCTATTGAAGGGGCACGTGGTGTACTCTTTAATATTACTGGCGGTAAAGATTTATCACTGTTCGATGTTACTGAAGCATCTAATATTATTACTGAAGCTGTTGATGCTGAAGCTAATATCATTTTTGGTGCTGTTATTAATGAAGAGTTGGAAGATGAGATCCGTGTTACGGTTATTGCTACCGGTTTTGAGCGTAGAAATCCTGCTGTCGGAGCGCGTGGCGCTTCCCGTCCAAGTTATAACAACAGCTATGCACAGCAGCACAGCAGTGAAAAACAACAGGCTGCTGCTCCTGCGCAGCCGGGACAAGCTCCTTCGTATGGTTCTGGTGTTATCAAACCGCCAACCTCCGATACTGAAATTCCGCCTTGGATTCGCGGTTAAACTTACAAATGCGAACTCCCTTTGCTTATGCAAAGGGAGTTTTTCTATATCTTGGGCATATATGATAGAAATGTGGATGAAAAACACAAGATATTGTTTGAATAAACTGAAAGTTATGATATAATAAAAGCGCTGATATAAATAAAGCTGTAAAAGGAAGTGACGTTATGAAGTGCCCGTTTTGCTCTTATCGTGACAGTCGAGTTGTTGATTCCCGTGCTGTGGATGATGGCGTTTCTATTCGGCGTCGTCGAGAATGTCCTGATTGTGGACGCAGGTTCACTACTTATGAAAAATATGAGGAAACTCCTTTGATGGTAAGTAAAAAAGATGGACGTCGGGAGTTGTTCGACGCTAAAAAACTTTTGAGTGGATTGATCAAAGCTTTTGAAAAGCGGCCTATTTCTTATGAGAAAATCCAGGAAATTGCTGAGCATATCGAACGGGAACTGAGGATGCGCGGAGAAGCAGAGATCAGGAGCGAAGTTATCGGCGAAGCGGTAATGAATCATTTAGAGAAAACTGACCAGATCGCTTATGTACGGTTTGCTTCTGTTTATAGGCAGTTTGCTGACGTTAATAATTTTATGCAGGAATTACAACGTATTATGAAAAACAATGAAAGTATTGATCGGGGTGATAAGGAATGATGATCCGTAAGCGTGACGGCAGGGTTGTGGAGTTTGATGAAACAAAAATCACGGATGCTATTTTTGAAGCGGCTAAATCAGTAGGCGGCGCCGACAGGCAGCTGGCAATGGAATTGACTTTGAATGTTTTAAAAGCCTTAAAAAATGAAAATAAGCAGACTGTTGATGTTGAACATATTCAAGATATTGTAGAAAAAGTACTGATTGAAAGCGGACATGCCCGTACGGCTAAATCATATATTCTGTACAGAGCTAGAAGAACTGGTATGCGCAGCTCTCGCAGTGAGCTGATGGACACTGTGGCAGAGATATTAAAGGAAACTGACCGCGACAATGCTAATATTTCTAACTCTCCTTCTGCAAAAATGCTTCAGATAGCATCGGCTGCCAGTCGGGAATTTTATCTGAATCGGTTGATCCCTGAAGAAATGGCTACGGCTCACAAGCGAGGTGATATCCATATCCATGATCTTGATTTTTATGGAAAAACATTAAATTGCCTCAATATTCCATTAGGTCGGTTGCTGGCCAAAGGTTTTAATAATGGACATGGGTTTATCCGTCCTCCCAGACGTCCAGGTTCTGCGACAGCTTTAGCGGCAATTATTCTGCAAAGCTCTCAGAATGATATGTTCGGTGGACAGTCTTTTGGTTATTTTGATACTGATATAGCGCCTTTTATGGAAGGTGCTTCTGAGGAAGAAGTATTTCAGGCGATGGAAGCGCTTGTTTATAATTTGAACAGTATGCACTCCAGGGCTGGTGCACAGGTACCGTTTTCGAGTTTGAATCTGGGGCTTGATACTTCTGAAAATGGTCGCAAGGTGACGCGTAATTTATTGAATGCATATGCTAAAGGTCTTGGACGCGGGGAGAATCCTATTTTTCCGAATGTTATTTTCCGTGTTAAACGCGGTATAAATCTGGACAAAGGTGATCCTAACTATGATTTATTCCAGCTGGCTATTTCAGTTGCAGCCAAGCGTTTGAATCCGACTTTTAGTTTTATGGATACCAGCTTTAATAAACCTTATGGCGGGGATGTAGCTTATATGGGCTGCCGTACACGTGTTATTGCTAATCGTCGCGGACCTGAAATTACAGAAGGCCGCGGTAATTTGTCCTTCACTACAATTAATTTGCCGCGTTTGGCAATTAAGTCGGAGCGCAACATAGACACCTTTTACCGACTGTTGGATGATTTGCTGAATCTTGTACGAGATCAGCTTTATCATCGCTATCAAGTGCAGGCAAATCTTAAAGTCCGTGATCTACCGTTTTTAATGGGGCAGGGATTATATTTGGACAGTGATAAACTGGCCAGTGACGACAGGATTGAAGAGGCTATCAAGCATGGTACTTTGGGCGTTGGTTTCATTGGCTTGGCTGAGACACTGACTTCTTTGCTGGGGTGCCATCATGCACAAAGTGAGGAAGCACAAAAGCTTGGTGAAGATATCATTGGTCATATGCGTGAAAAAGTGGATGCTATGAGCGATAAATATGATTTGAATTACAGCTTTATTGCAACTCCTGCCGAAGGTTTGTCAGGGCGCTTTATTCGTATGGACCGCAAGGAATATGGTATTATTCCCGGTGTTACTGATAAAGCTTATTACACTAATTCCTTTCATGTACCGGTATCTTATCCGATCAGTGCTTTTGAGAAAATGCGCTTAGAAGGTGCATATCATAAATTTACAAACGGTGGCCATATAAGTTATGTTGAGTTTGCCTCGTCTCCTGTCCATAATCTAGGGGCAGTGGAAGATGTTCTTAGACATATGCTGGAATGTGACTGTGGTTATGTAGGTATTAATTTCCCGATTGATTATTGTGAAGAATGCGGCTACACTGGTATCATTGACAGTGATTATTGTCCTGTTTGCGAAAGGACTCTGACCCAAAAATATTGTCGGGAAACCTGTTGTACTGAATAGGAGGCGTCTATTGTGCTTAAAGTTGCCGCTATTTTAGAAGAGTCTATTGTGGATGGTCCGGGGATCAGGTCTGTGATTTTTTTTCAGGGCTGCCCGCGGCATTGCGAAGGCTGCCATAATCCTGATCTGTTACCTTTTGAGGGAGGTACGGAGTATTCTCCGCAGCAGCTGGCCGACGAAGTTTTTCCAAAGCTGACTCCGCTGCACAGAGGTATTACTTTAAGCGGCGGGGATCCGTTGGCGCAGGCGGACGACATTTTAGAGTTTCTGAAGCTGGTGCGTAGAGAAAACCCAAAACTTACAATTTGGTGTTACACTGGTTATTGGTATGACGAGGTAAAGGATTCTCCTGTTTTGCAGGAAATAGATGTTTTGGTTGACGGGCCTTTTATTTTGGCGCAGCGTAATCTTGATCTGCCGTTTCGCGGGTCAGATAACCAGCGTTTGATCGACCTGACAGCGACTAGAAAGTCAGGTAGCATAGTTGAAGTTAATTTATAAGGCATATTGGAGGGGTCGAGATGCTGCTAAAGTTATTACAGGATGGTTTTGGAAGCGCTATGGATTTGAATTGTGCGGAAAAAATTCTTTATGGTGCGAATTGGGCTTATAATATGAAGCTGCCCGGTGAGGCCTTAAAACTTGCTGCCGGGTTTGGCGGTGGTATGGGGGTAGAAAGCAGCTGTGGCGTTATAACCGGCGGCGTTATGGTATTGAGCAGCCTGTATGTAAGCCGTAACGGGCATGAAAGCGGCCGTATCAAAGCGTTGGAAAAGGAATTTATTGAAACCTTTACGAAGGAAATGGAAACAATAGACTGTTCTGACCTCAAAGCGAAATATCGTAATGATGAAATAAAATGTAATCTGGTTATTTTTAAGGCCGGTGAAATTTTAGACCGTATAGTTGAACGTGAAGGCCTGAATTAAATATAAAAACTCCGCCAGCAGAGGCTGGCGGAGTTTTTACTTATTTAAAGTTTTTATTTTTAAAGTTTGATAATATAAGGTGTCAGATCGATCTTATTTTTTTGCAGGCCTGTTGCTAAAAGAAATTCCTGCGTAGCATTCAAATCTTCGATATCAGAAGTTTTTATTTCAGGATCGAAGTCATACCATGGGGCCATGGTTACCACGTCTTCAGGGGCAAGCCCTGTTGCCTGAGAGGTAAAATCGTATGCCTTAGCTTGCTCCTGATTCATATAGTCAATATTTTTACGATGAGCTGAAAGATAACGTTTAAGAATATCAGGATTGTTTTTTACTAAATCTCCGCGTGCGGCGATGACGATCGTGGCGTCAACAAGGCCTTTCCCGCTGATTATGATGTGGGCGCCTGCTTTTTGAGCACGCAGAACATCTGAGCCTGCTACGAGTGCGGCATCGACATTTCCGTTCAGCATAGCGTTGACAGAGGGAGGAATATCCATGGAGAGTAGTTCCACACTATCTGGCTTTAGATTGTTTTTGGCCAAAGCGGCAACAAGTATCTGGTGCAGGATTGTTCCTTTAGGACCGGCAACTTTCTTTCCTGTCAGGTCTGATACTGTTGTGATATTCGGATCTTTGGCCATGATGGTGAAGGCTTTGGGTGCGCGGCTGTAGATACCGACAATTTTTAGATCAACTCCGTTGGAAGCTGCCAAAATAGCAGAAGTGCCGCCGAGGGCACTGCAGATATCAAGACTTCCAGCTGCCAGTGCTTCAGTTTGTTTGGCACCGGAATTGATTTCAGGATAAGAAATTTTAGTATCAGTTTTTGCAAATTCTTTGCTGACAGTTTGCAGATTTTTGTCAATAATCGAAGGAATGTTCAATGGCGATTTAACATAGGTAATCTTAAGTTCTTTGGGTTCGTTGGAATTGGAAACATAAGATTTGCTGTCACTGCAGCCGGATGCAGCAAGCATAACAGCCGCCATACAACAGCAGGCTGTTATTTTTTTGATGATTTTACTGGAAAGCATTTCTATTACCACCTTATCTGATTAATTTTCTATTGCGCTCAGTATTTGCAGGCGTAGTTGCTGGAAAGAAAGAGATGCTTGCTGACGAGGATATTCCATATCAATGCGCTGGTCTATTTTTATCCTGCCCTCCTGCATGACTAAAATACGCTGCCCTAACAGTAGTGCTTCTTCAACGTCATGGGTGACGAAAATAACGCTTTTTTTCTGTTGTTGAAATAAGTTTAAAAGCATTTGCTGGAGACTACGGCGTGTAAAGTAATCTAAAGCGCTGAACGGTTCATCCATCAAAATAAGATCAGGATTTTGAAACAGAGTACGTCCTAAAGCTGTGCGCTGTGCCATACCTCCAGAAAGTTGCGCCGGAAAAGAATGTTGGAATGCTTTAAGACCCAAGAGTTCTAAAAGCTTTTCGTCTGGCGCTGCCGGCAGGCTGGGATCATTTTTAGCGGCAAAAGCTATGTTGGCATTGACAGTCAGCCAGGGCATCAGCCGTGGTTCCTGAAAAACAAAGCCTATTTTGGCAGCTTTGCCATAATCGATGGTTCCAGAAGTGGCAGGTTCCAAGCCGGACAGTAACCTCAGTAATGTTGTTTTACCGCAGCCGCTTTTTCCGACGATACAGGTGAAACTGTTTTCAGAGAAAGTTAAATCAACAGTGTTAAGTGCTGTAATAAGCTTTCCGGAAATGGTATAGGTTTTAGTGAGTGCGGTTATATTAAGCAGCATATTTATCACCTGTTTCTGTGTTCCAGGGCAGTATTTTATTAGTCAGTGCTAAGAACAGCCAGTCGATAAGACTGCCGACGATGCCAATGGCGAATAAACCTACTAATACGATATCCGGACGTGACATTTGTTCAGCGTCTAAAATCATATAACCGATCCCGGACGAAGCAGCTATTAACTCGGCGCCGATAAGAGCCCGCCAGCTGTAACCCAGCGAAAGCTGCAAACCTACGGCAATAGCGGGAAGCGCTGCAGGCAACTGGATAAGCCTTGCCTGTTGCCAGGCAGTGAAATGCAGTGAACGGCCGACTTCCAGCAACTTACGGTCGCAGCCTTTAATACCACTGTAGGTGTTCAGAAAAAGCGGAAAGAAGGACGCTAGAAAAATAATGACTAATTTAGAGCCTTCGTCAATGCCGAACCAGAGGATTATCAGCGGTATTGCAGCCAAAGGCGGCACATGACGCAGGAATTCCAGGATAGGCCAGCAATAGGACTGAAAAGAGTTGCTGCGTCCGCACAGGATACCCAAAGGTAAAGCGACAACGACTGAACAGAGGAAGCCACCGGCTACTCTCTGCAGGCTTATCAGTAAATGCTGCCACAGCATACCGCTGCGGATCAGTTCTCCTGCTGTAATGGCTGTTGTAGCTGGACTTGGCAGCAGATAAGAGCTGAAGATCTGTAATTTACTTATAATATACCAAAGTAAAACTAATAAAAACGGTAAAAGTATTCCGTTTTTCCATGTGCGCATAAATTTCTCCTAATAAATACCTATTGTTGATTTTACTTTAAGACAAATTGACCTGCTTGTCAATATTTATGGATAGAAGGAGAGAGACTATAGTTCTAGCAGAGTTGAATATCAAACTGAGCTGCAAAAACGTCAAAAGTACTGTTGCGCTAAAGTTGTTGTGTCTTGTGGGGGGGTACTGCTGTGCTATAATAATTGTATAAAGAGAAAAAATAAGTATGTTAAGAGAGGTAGTAATATGATTTATCAAAAACTGACCACCGGTATGGGTCAATGCCTGCTGCTGATCAGAAAACATGTTGACCGGGATGGTTTTGAATTATGGCGTCGTAAGGAACGGTGCTGGTGTTATTTTAATAATGTCGGGGCTGAATATTTTAAAGAATTTTTTGATATGCGTGGAGAATTGACAGATATCAGTGAAGCTGAAGCTTTGGAATTGATAAAAGAATTACGTGAATGATAGAAAACTGGCATCAGTACCTGATGCCAGTTTTCTATTTTATTTCGTATTTTTTAATATATTGATTACGTTATCAAGGATGTTTGTTTGATAATTTTCAATATTGCCGGAATCACAGGCTGCAGCTAAATCGGGATCTATGGGAAGTTCAGCCAGGATTTTAAGTCCATAAGCATCAGCGGCGGCTTGTAAGTGACTGGGACCAAAAATATGATATTTTTTACCATTGTCTGGGCATTGGAAATAAGAATAATTTTCGATCAGTCCCAAAATAGGAATTTGCATCATGGCTGCCATTTTTACAGCTTTACCGACGATCATAGAAACTAATTCCTGAGGAGATGTAACGATGATGATAGCGTCGACGGGAAGTGACTGAAAAACAGTGAGCGGAACATCACCGGTACCTGGAGGCATGTCGATGAACATATATTCTATGTCCGTCCAGATAACGTCGCTCCAGAATTGTTTAACAGTACCAGCAATAATCGGGCCGCGCCAAACGACAGGATCAGTTTCATTATTCAAGAGAAGATTAGTAGAGATGATTTCAATACCACTTGTTGTCTGCATTGGCAGCAGGCCAATTTCTGTAGCATTGGCTTTTCCGTGCAGTCCGAAGGCTTTAGGAATTGATGGGCCGGTGATATCGGCATCTAAAACAGCAGTTTTCTTACCCGCTTTCTGCATGGCTGCAGCCAAAAGCGAAGTGACGATAGATTTTCCGACACCTCCTTTACCGCTGACAATACCAATAACTTTTTTTACAGTACTCATTTCATGGAGTGGAGCGGAAAAATTTATTGCAGTATTAGCATGGTCGCAACTTTCGCAGGATGTTTTGTCACAGCCAGTATCAGAGCATTGACGGTTTTGTTCGGACATGGGATACGCCTCCGGTAGATTATTATTTGTTTTGCAAAAGTTCTCCGCGCTGCAATAGACGGCAGGAAGCGCGGACACAGTTTTGATTATGGCCGTCGCAAAGGCGGAATTCCCCGCCTTCGATCGATAATTCCTTGCCGTTAATAAGAGCATCCGCTAATTTATAACGTGCTTCTTCGTAGATTTTTTGAACAGTGGTCCTGGCTACATTCATTGCCATTGCGCAGGTTTCCTGTGTGCAGTTTTCCAGATCCATGAGTCTGATCGTTTCGTATTCATCAATAGTCATGGTTATTTTCCCCTGCGGTTTGCTGCCGGAGGGAGCAAAAGTTTTATTGAGCGGCATACAGCAGATCTTGCGCCATTTAATAGGTCTCGACATAGTAGAAGCCTCCTTTCTTCAAGGGGTTTATTATTGTGAATATCATAACGTTATTACTGTCTTATGTCAATAAAAGCAGTCGGCAAAGTGATTTTCAAAAACGTGTGTTTATGTTATAATTTACCATATCAAAGGCATGGTGAAAAATTTGGATACAAAAGAGATTTGGAAGTTTTCAAAAAGCTTTGTAAAGCGTGAAGGTATATTATTGCTGGCCTGTGTTCTGGCTGTTGCTTCTTCGCTTGCAGTTGTTCCTAAGGCAGAGTATATAGATTGGCGTGTTTTAGTTTTATTATATTGCCTGATGTTAGTTGTAGGCGGGTTTAAAAAGCGTCGCGTACTTGATAACTGTGCCGTACGGCTTTTGCAGAGATGTATTTCGCTGCGTCAGATAACTGCCGCACTGCTGCTGATAACTTTTATCAGTTCAATGCTTGTAACAAATGATGTGGCTTTAATAACTTTTGTCCCTTTGACTTTGATTATAGGCAAAGAAGCAGGAGTTGATGTTGGAAAAATAATTGTTTGGCAGACATTGGCAGCTAATCTTGGCAGTATGCTGACACCGATGGGAAATCCGCAAAATTTGTTTTTATATGCACGTTATAATTTTGATATTATTGCTTTTTTTAAGGTCACATGGATACCGACATGTTTAGCAGTGGCTTTGCTGGCAGTATTTTTAATGCGCCAGCAGGACAGGCAGTTAAAAGTAAGCTTGACCTCTGTGAATGTAGAATGTGGCTGGGGTCTGATAGTTTTAAATTTACTGTTTTTGCTGTGTGTGGTGACGGTCTTTCACTGGTTTGATCATTGGTTGCTGCTGATGATAACGGTAACGGTAATGCTGGTGCTGGATCGTGGCTTATTCAGGCAAATTGATTATTCTCTTTTGTTCACGTTTGCCGGTTTTTTTATCTTTATTGGTAATTTAACACAATTTGATTTTTTAAATATTATCCGAGACAGTTTTTTTGGAAGTGCGACCGGTACATATTTTTCTGCAATTGCTGTCAGCCAGCTTATCAGCAATGTCCCTGCTGCAATGCTGCTGGCTGCGTTTTCTCAGCAGCGTGAAGCTTTGCTGCTTGGGGTCAATGTCGGCGGACTGGGAACTCTGATCGCTTCGATGGCGAGTGTGATATCTTACAAGCTGTTTGCAGAGGCGTACCCTGCGCAGGTCAGACATTATTTGCTGATGTTTCTGTACTATAATATGATAGGTCTGTTTTTATTAGTGCCGGCGGTATACTTTTTAATGCTGTATTGAGAGGGTTGTTTATGCAGAGATGGATCATGCATGTGGATATGGATGCGTTTTTTGCATCCGTCGAACAATTTGATAATCCTGATCTGATGGGACTGCCGGTAATTGTCGGGGGACAGTCTGATCGTGGCGTTGTATCTACTTGCTCTTATGAAGCACGTGTGTATGGTGTACACTCGGCAATGCCTATGATAGAAGCCAGGCGTTTATGCCCTCAGGCAGTCTTTTTGCCGGAAAGAATGAAGCGGTATCAGGAAGTATCACGGCAGATAATGAATATTTTTGACAGCTTTTCTCCTTTGGTTGAACAGCTTTCGGTGGACGAAGCGTTTTTGGATATTTCAGGAATGGAGCTATTGGCTGGTTCTGAACGTGATATCGGTTTTAAAGTAAAAAGATCGATAAAAGAAAAAACTGGTTTAACTGCTTCAGTTGGTATCGCTCCCAATAAATTTTTGGCCAAACTGGCTTCGGATATGCAGAAGCCGGATGGTTTGGTTGTGATAAGGGCAGAAGAGGCTGAAGGCATGTTAAAGCCAATGTCTGTGCGGCGTATTTTTGGAATTGGGCGCAGTGCTGAAAAAAGTCTGCTGCAGTTTGGCATAGCGACTATTGGGCAAATTGCAGATGCTGATTTGGGTATTTTGCGTAAAGCTCTGGGGAATAATGCTGCTGTGGTAAAACAACTGGCACATGGTTTGGATGACAGGCCTGTTGTTAATGATTATGCTGCTAAATCTATTGGGAAAGAATGTACTTTTGAAAAAGATCTTCATACGGAAGATGAGCGGCGTCATGCCGTTCTTGATCTATGCGGACGTGTTGGTTGGCGGTTGCGGCGCAGTGGAGTTGTTGGCTATACTGTAACTTTAAAGGTGAAGTTTGCGTCGTTCAAAATCATTACCCGCAGTATTACAGCTGAAGGTCCTGTTGCTTATGATGAAGAAATTTTTGCGTTGGCGCAGAAGCTGATGCAGTCTGTAAAATGGATCGAAGGCGTAAGGTTATTAGGCGTCAGCGTAGCGCATTTAGAACCTGCCGATGCGGTGCCTGTACTAAATTTTGCCGAAGATGAGCGATTGGGTAAACGTAATCAGGCGGTCGATATATTAAAAGCTAAATTTGGTGAAGATATTATAAAACGCGGTTTTTAAAACCGCGTTTTATAATATGATGATAAACGGCATATGTTTTAAAATACAAAATATATTGTTAAATAAATTAGAAAACAACAAAATGTAGTAGATATTACATAAAAGTTTATTGACATATGCCGAAAATCTACTATAATCATATATAAAAGAGCCGACGACAATCAACTGCCGGCAATAAAAAACAATAAGGAAGTGTAAATGATGCAAGAAAATTTATTGAAAGAATATGGTTTATATATTAATGGCGAATGGCGGCCGGCTTCAGATGGAGCTACGTTTAGTTCTACAGATCCTGCGACTGGCGAACATTTGGCGGTATGTGCTGAAGCAACTAAGGTGGATGTAGATAATGCAGTAAAAGCGGCGCAGAAAGCTTTTGAAACATGGAAAGATACCACTGCACAGCAAAGAGCTGAGATTTTAAATAAAATAGCTGATATTATTGACGCAAATGCCGTACACTTGGCAAAGGTTGAATCTATGGATAACGGTAAACCTTTCCGTGAGACTTCTGGAATCGATATTCCAATGTCTGCTGATCATTTCCGTTATTTTGCCGCTGCGATCAGAACGCAGGAAGGTACTGCGACCATGCTGGATAATAATACGATGAGTTTGGTGTTGCACGAGCCTCTGGGAGTTGTGGGACAAATTATTCCCTGGAATTTCCCCTTTTTGATGGCCGCGTGGAAATTAGCTCCGGCGTTGGCTGCAGGCGATACTATTGTCATTAAACCTTCCAGCCAGACATCGCTTAGTATTCTTGAACTGGCAAGATTGCTTGAAGGCGTACTGCCGAAAGGGGTTCTGAATATTATTACCGGTAAAGGATCAAAATCTGGTAACGACATCCTTGAACATCCTGGTTTTGCTAAGCTGGCATTTACCGGTTCTACTGAAGTCGGGCGTTCTGTTGCCGAGGCTGCCGCTGAGAAATTGATTCCTGCTACTTTGGAACTGGGTGGCAAATCAGCTAATATTTTCTTCCCCGACTGCAACTGGAACTTGGCTATGGAAGGTTTACTGCTGGGGATTCTTTTCAATCAGGGACAGGTTTGCTGTGCTGGATCACGCGTTTTTGTACATGAAGCTATCTACGATAAATTTGTAGAAGAAGCTGTTAAACGTTTTGAAAAAGTAAAAGTAGGTCTGCCGCTTGATAAAGGCGTACAAATGGGTGCACAAATTGATGCAAATCAGGTCAAAAAGATTTTGAGCTACATTGATATTGCCAAACAGGAAGGTGCTACTATAGCCTGCGGTGGCTATAAATTGACTGATAATGGGTTAGAGAAGGGTAATTTTGTTGCTCCGACTCTGATTACTAATGTTACTAATAATATGCGTGTTGCTCAGGAGGAAATTTTTGGACCTGTTGCCGTAGTGATTAAATTTAAGGACGAAGCGGATGTTATCCGTATGGCAAACGAGAGTGTCTATGGTCTGGGCGGTGCTGTCTGGACTCAGGATATCAATCGTGCTATGCGCGTGGCTAAAGCTGTACAGACCTGTAGAATTTGGGTCAATACCTATAATGCTATTCCGGCAGGGGCGCCTTTTGGAGGATATAAACAATCTGGTATAGGGCGAGAAACTCATAAGGTGATGCTGGATCATTACAGCCAGACCAAAAATATTATGATTAATCTTTCAGAAAATACTTTAGGTTTATATGAATAAAGCGTGATAAAAAAAACGACTGCTATGCAGTCGTTTTTTTTATTTGGTTTTAAGATTTTAAAAAGCTGATGTAACAAAACTTTCCATATCACCGGCACTTAATGCGCCAATATGGCTGTCAACGACATTGCTATCAGCATCAATGATATAACTTGTTGGTATGGCCTGAACGGCATAGGCTGAAGCAGCTGAACCGTTCGTATCAAGTGCAACGGGGAAACTGAAAGCATGGTTTTCCATAAATGCAGTTACATCAGGTTTTGTGCCGTCTATGTTGACGATAACAAAATGGACTTTATCTCCATATTTAGCATACATTCTTTGGATATCAGGCATTTCTCCAACACAGGGAGGGCACCAAGTAGCACAAAAATTAAGAAAAACAGGCTTACCTTTTAGAGAAGCAAGGGAAACAGTCTGTCCATTCATATCTGTTACAGTAAAAGGCGGAGCTGCGTTAGTTTCTGCTTTGGCAATATGCGGGAGGTCGAAAAAATGTACGCCACTTACAGCGACGGCAGCAAGTAAGATTACGCCTAAGAGAACTTTTTTGAGTGTGCTCATAACAGTACCTCGCTTTGTAAAATTTTAGGATATCATAATAAACTTTATTTTAGTATAACAAAGTTTATACTTGTAACGTTTGTTATACTAATTTTATAAATGGTTACAAAAGTTAATTATTTGTTGCTTCGGCAACATTAGTATCTGCTTTTTTCACTTTAGATCCAAGCGAGATTGCGTTTACAGGACAAGTATCGATGCACTCGCCGCAGTTAATACATTCACGATCTCCCACCTTTGCGCAGTCCATTTTACATTTGCGTATACAGGCATCGCAGCCAATGCATTTGACATTATCTACCTGGATCCCAAAATAAGAAAGTTTATTAAATAAACTATAAAAGGCTCCTAAAGGGCAGATAAAGCGGCAGAAAGGTCGATAGATGACGATGCTGGCAATAACAGTGACGAGCAGTAGAAATAATTTCCAGTTAAAAAGCATACCAAGATTTTGTTTGATGAAGGGATTGGTGCTTAAAAGCGGTAATGCTGCTTCCAAAGTACCGGCAGGACAAATATATTTACAAAAGGCTGGTGCGCCAACACCAACGACATAGAAAAAAATTACTGGCAAAATAATAACGAAAAGCAAACCAATAATGTATTTAAGCTTTGTCAAAGTCCGCGTTGCTTTATTTTTAGTAAACTTTGGCGACGGAATTTTATAAAGTAGTTCCTGTATGAATCCAAATGGACAGAGCCAGCCGCAGACAGTCCGCCCAAACAGTAGCCCAAAGAGAAGCATAAGTCCTAAAACATAGAACGGAAAGCGTAGGAGCACTCCTGATAAAGAGCTTTGTAACGCTCCTAAAGGGCAGGCTCCTAAAGCACCTGGGCAAGAATAACAGTTAAGCCCGGGGACGCAAATACTTTTACTTGGACCCTGCCAGATTCGACCATTAAGGAATCCCGGCAGATTGCCATTATAAAGAAATGCGGTAAGGATTTGAATGAGGGTTCGTTTAGCCAATGCCGATACACTCCAGACAGATCATAGCTGCTTTACGAAGCACGCTAAGATATTGTTGTTGCCAAATGCCGATGCTTAAAAAAATCAGAGCTATCAGCCATAGATATTTTTTCATAAGCAGTACCAGACTTTCTTCAATATGTACAAAAGATATTATATTTAATATGATAGCAGAAAGAAAGCTTGAAAACAAATGAAAAAATATGTCGTAGACAAAAAGCTTTTTTATAGTTACAATTAAAAGGTAGTGATCTTAAAATTGGAGGATGGTAGTATGGTAAGTGTAAAGAAAATTGTAATGGTGACCCTTGTAGCTGTAACGATGCTTGGACTTGGCGGTTTGTTCCCCCATGCAGAGGCTTCAAAACTGGACGAAGTTCAAAGTAGGGGCTGTCTTTTGGTTGGAACTACAGGCGATTATAAACCGATGAGTTATTTAAATCGGGAGACAGGAAGATATGAAGGCTTTGATACAGAAGCAAGCGAACTTCTGGCACAATCGCTTGGGGTACAGGTGAAGTTTATACCAACTACCTGGAGCACGTTGACTGCCGATACTTTAGCTGGTAAATTTGATATTGCAATGTGCGGTATCACCCGCACTTTGGCAAGAGAACAAAAAATGGCGCAAAGCAATGGTTATCTGGTATTTGGTAAAACTATTCTGTGTCGTAAGGACGATGCTAAAAAATTTAAAACACTGGCGGATATGAATAAAAAAGATGTGCGTGTAATGGTTAATCCGGGAGGTACTAATGAAAAATTTGCCCTTGCTAATCTGCCTGACTGTACATTGATCGTACATCAGCAAAATGCAGAGATCCCAGGTTTGATTGCGGAAGGAAAAGCAGATATTATGATTACAGAGACGATGGAAGCACGTCGTTATGTGCGTGATAATGCAAAACTTGCGGCTCCTTTGATCGAGGAACCATTTACAAAAAACAACTTTGGCATACTGATGCAGCAAGGTGATCAGATTTTTCTTAACTATGTGAATATGTGGATGGAAGAAATGGAGTTGAATGGAACATTTGCCCGTTTAGACGCTAAGTATATAAAATAATAAATGTAAAAAGCCTGCCTGTTAAGGCAGGCTTTTTACATTTATTTCAATTTTACAGATTTGTATTCCCAGAAACTTTAGCATATAATAAAACGTAAGAATTAAGAAGGAGGAACTGCAATGCTGATACAAAGGTTTGCAGCTGTTGCGCTGGGCATTATGATGGGGACGAGCTTGCTTTTGCAGACAGGAACTGTACTGGCTGCAAAAAGCGAAGCTTATTATACAACGCAGAAAATTTCTGATTATAAAAAAGGTGAATTTGCAGTTTTAGCTGATGATGATGTGAATTTTCGTTCGGGGCCTTCAACTACTGCTGATGTTTTAGCATGCCTGCCAAGACATTCACTTTTGCGTTTGAGCGGTAGTAAAAGCGGGGAGTGGCAAAAAGTTGAATGGAATGGTAAAAATGGTTATATTTTTGCCGAGTATCTGGAAAAGCCAGAGGCTGAAGAATTGATCGATGAAGATAATTCGTTGGGGGATTGGCATTTGGGTCAGATTTTTGACAGTTCAGCGGCAAAATCGTTGGGAAAAGTAAAAAAAGAAAGTAAAGATGGGAGCAGTCAGGTTTATGATTTTCAGCAGCTGCAGGTTAAAGCCAGACGTGGTAATAAGAAAATCGTTGAGCTTATGACAGCTTCTCCTGTAATCTATACAATGCGTGGTATTGGTACAGGTGACGACGGTGCCCGTGTTATAGGCCAGTATGGGATTCCGGCAAGGGTCGTTTATTTGAAAGATGATAAAGACGGTGCTGTGATTATGTATGGTTATAATTTTCCCAAAAACAGTAAAATCGGGAAAAGTTTAGATTTTTATATTAGCAGTGATTGTGATGTGTGTAGAATTGTTTTGAGTGGCGAAGAGTGAATTTGTATAAATATTAAAATAACAGGAATTTTCTGTGAATTTATTAAAAGTGTAAACTGATTGACAAAATTGAAAATTTGAAAAAATTTTTTAGCGATTTTTGAAAAACTTGTTGACGCTTGTTAAACATGGTGCTAAACTTACAACAATTAAATAACGACCACAAAACCGTAGAGGCGGAGATCAAGTCAAAAAATGCGCTTACAGAGAGTTCGGGGAGCTGGGAACCGGATAGAAATGCAGTTTGATAAATGGACCGCTGAGGGTGCAGTCAAATCGGCTTGCCGAAAGTACTCTGCAACGCAACGCCTGCGTTAAGGGCGAGGGGTGTGTTGGCACTCTGCTTTAAGTGCACGATTTATTTTCGTGAATCAAGGTGGTACCGCAGGTATATGTTTTTTCAACCTGTCCTTGTTATAACAAGGGCAGGTTTTTTATTTATTTTAACGATGAAGGAGTGAAAACAGTGCTTAATCTTACGCTGGAAGAAGTTAAAGCCTATCAAAAAGACTATACAGCAGTTCCAGTTGCGAAAGAATGTCTGGCTGACATGACAACGCCGCTGGCATTTTTAGCAGCTGTAAAAAACAGCAGCAACGATTATTTTCTGCTGGAAAGTTTGGAGGGCGGTGAGCGCTGGGGACGTTATTCTTTTGTCGGCTATGATCCAATCGTCAAACTGAGAGCTAAAGATAAAGTTGTAGAAGTTATTAACGGTGCTAAAGTAAAATTCAAGACCAAGGATCCTGTAAATTGTATTAAAGAGGTGCTGGCAGAATATAGGGTTCCTAAAATCGGAGGGATACCGCCTTTGACAGGAGGTTTTGTAGGCTATTTTGGTTATGACTTTGTTCAGTATTGTGAGCCGAGTCTGCAATTTGACCCGGCAAAAGCGACAGATTTTCCTGATTTTGATTTGATGTTGTTTGATAAAATAGTAGCGTTTGATCACTTAAAACAGAAACTTTTTATTATTGTGAATGTACGCACAGATAATTTAGAGGTGAATTATGCAAAAGCTGAGCGGGAAATTACGGCCGTTGAAGCGCTTTTGGCTAGCTCGGTTGCTCAGAGGCCATTTATAGCGGCCAAACTTGGTGAAGTAAAATCTAATCAAAGTAAGGATCTATATGCAGCTAATGTGCAGAAATGCAAAAAATATATCAAGAATGGCGATGTATTTCAAATAGTTTATTCACAGAAATTTACAGCAGACTACGATCAGGATCTTTTTAATGCTTATCGTATCTTGCGGACGACGAACCCATCTCAATATATGGTGTTGATGAAAAATGATGATGTTGAAATCGCAGGAAGTTCGCCGGAAACTCTTGTGAAGGTGAATGGACACGAGATTACGACGATGCCGATTGCAGGTACAAGACCAAGAGGGGCGACAGAAGAACTGGATCAGGCATTGGAAAAAGAACTTTTGGCTGATGCCAAAGAAATAGCCGAACATAATATGCTGGTAGATTTAGGCCGAAATGACGTGGGACGCGTAAGTGAATTTGGCACTGTTAAAGTACTTGATTATCTGGAAATTAAAAAATTTTCTCATGTGATGCATATAACCAGCCGTGTTACTGGACGATTGAGAGCAGATAAAGATTGCCTGGATGCTTTGCAGTCCGTATTTCCAGCCGGAACTTTAAGCGGTGCTCCGAAGATCAGGGCCTGCCAGATTATTGATGAGCTGGAACCTCAGCGTCGAGGGATTTACGGCGGTGGTATGGGCTATATAGATTTTGGCGGTAATATGGATATTTGTATCACGATAAGGACTATGGTAAAACGTGCTGGTAAAGTTTATATACAGGCCGGCGGTGGGATTGTAGCCGATTCTGTGATTGACAATGAGTTCGCAGAAACAGTAAATAAAGCAGGGGCCTGTATGAAGGCGCTGCGAGAAACAGCAAAAGAATAATAAGGAGCAAAGTAATGGTAATTATTATTGATAATTATTATTGATAATTATGACAGTTTTACATTTAATCTGTTTCAGTTTATTGGGATGCTGACTGATGAGGTTAAAGTATATCGTAACGATCAAATAACTGTGGAAGCTATAGAAGCTTTGCAGCCTTCGCATATTATTCTGTCACCAGGACCTGGTTTTCCTGAAAATGCAGGAATATGCGAAACTGTTTTAGAAAAGTTGCAGGAAGATGCCGATCTTAGGTGTGTGTCTGGGCCATCAGGCGATCGGTGAAGTGTTCGGCGGGAAAATTGTACATGCCCGTGAGCTGGTACATGGCAAACAGAGTATGATCGAAATAGACAAGAACAGCAGATTATTTGAAGGGTTGCCACAGACAATACTTGCCGCACGGTACCATTCTCTGATAATTGATAAGTATTCCAAGCCCGAATGCCTGGAGGTCATAGCGACTACGAACGATGGAGAGATTATGGCTGTGAAACATTGCGATTATGATATTTATGGCGTCCAGTTTCATCCAGAGTCTATTATGACACCTGACGGATTAAGTATTTTAAAGAATTTTTTAGCAATATAGTAAGGAGTGAAAATAATGATCAATGAAGCAATAAATAAATTAGCAGAAAAACAAAATCTTACTGGAGCAGAGACCATAGGTGCTTTTGGGGAAATAATGAGCGGTGAAGCTACTAATGCTCAAATTGCGGCGTTTATTACGGCTATGCGTATGAAAGGTGAAACTATTGAAGAAATAACGGCATGTGCAAAGGTTTTGCGTGAGAAATGCACACATATCGATCCGGGTAAAGATGTACTGGATATTGTAGGTACTGGAGGCGATTGTGCGAATACCTTTAATATCTCTACAACAAGTTCTTTTGTGATTGCGGCGGCAGGGGTTCCTGTAGCAAAACACGGTAATCGCAGCGTTTCCAGCAAAAGCGGAGCTGCAGATGTTTTGGAAGAACTGGGTGTGAAAATAGATCTTTCGGCTGAACGTAATAAAGAGCTGCTGCAGGAAATCGATTTATGTTTTTTGTTTGCGCAGGCGTATCATGCTTCAATGAGATTTGCCGGTCCTGTGCGTAAAGAGCTTGGAATCCGCACGGTTTTCAATATTATTGGCCCCTTGGCAAATCCAGCTTTTGCCAGTCTGCAGCTTTTGGGAGTTTACAAAAAAGAGTTGGTAGAACCTTTAGCGAAAGTACTTGCTAACTTGGGTGTTAAGCGTGGCATTGTTGTTTACGGCAATGATGGGATTGATGAAGTAACTGTTTCTTCAACGAATACGATAGCAGAGATTAATGATGGTGAAATCACGACTTATACACTTGACCCACAGGCTTTTGGGTTTATCCCATGCAAAAAAAGTGATCTTATGGGCGGTGATGCAAAAATCAATGCAGGTATAACCTATGATATTTTGAGTGGTAAGGAACAAGGAGCAAAACGTGATGCAGTAGTTTTAAATTCTGGGTTGAGTTTGTATTTGGGAGGCAAAGGTTCAATTAAAGAATGTATTGAACTTGCCAGGATAACGCTTGACAATGGTAAAGCATTGCAGAAATTACAGCAGCTGATCGTTCTGAGCAATGGTTGAGGTGGATGATGATTTTAGATGAAATTGCAGCGGCTACACGGCTCAGAGTAGAGCAACTGCAAAGAATAAAAGATTTAAATAAAATTAGATCTGACGCTGAGAGTTTACCTAAAAATAACCGTGGGTTTCGTACTAGTTTGTCAAGAGATGGGATGAATTTTATTACTGAGGTCAAGAAGGCTTCACCCTCTAAAGGTATTATTAGCAAAGAGTTTGACTATCTGCGACTGGCCAGAGATTATGAAGCTGCAGGTGCAGCGGCGATTTCGTGTTTAACAGAACCGCAGTTTTTTTTAGGTAAAGACGAGTATTTACAGGCGATCAGTACTGCAGTGAAATTACCGGTTTTACGCAAAGATTTTATAATCAGTGAATATCAGATTTATGAAGCGAAAACTATTGGTGCTGATGCTGCACTACTGATTTGTGCACTGTTGGAAACGTCCATGATCAGAGAATTTTTAGATATTGCCGCCAGTGTGGGTTTGGATGTTTTAGTCGAAGCACATGATGAGTCAGAAGTGGAGTCTGCACTGAATGCGGGAGCAGAAATCATCGGCGTCAATAACCGTAATTTGAAAGATTTCAGTGTTGATTTACAGAATAGCCTGCGTTTGAGGTCGCTTGTACCACGAGATAAAATATTTGTTTCTGAAAGCGGGATCACGTGTGCAGCAGACATCAAACTGCTGCGTGCCGCTGGTGTAAATGGTTTTTTGATTGGTGAAATGCTGATGAGAAGCAATAATATTACTTTAGATTTACAGCGGTTTTCAGGTGAGATAAATGACTAAAGTTAAAATATGCGGGTTAAAACGTAAAGAAGATATTGAATTTGCCAACATACTGTTGCCGGAATATGCCGGGTTCGTTTTTGCGGCCAGTCCAAGGCAGGTTTCGGCCGAGCAAGCTGCAAAACTGCGGGCAGAATTGGATTTGAGGGTTCGGACTGTAGGTGTTTTTGTAAAAGAAGATATTAATTTTATCAAAAGGCTGGCGGCAGAACGCATTATTGATGTGGTGCAGCTGCACGGTGACGAAAGTCAGGAGTATTGCAGGGAGCTGCGCCGTAAAATAAATTTGCCTGTGATAAAAGTTCTTCGCGTGAGAAATATAGAGAGTTTTGAGAGCACGATTGATTATGAATGTGATTATCTGCTGCTTGATACTTATACAAAGACTGCCTATGGCGGCAGTGGTCAGCGCTTTGACTTGGAGATTTTAAAAAATATTAAATTGCAGCGTCCGTTTTTTCTTGCTGGAGGCTTGGATGCGAAAAATGTACATGAGGCTTTAGAAGCAAAACCATATGCTGTTGATGTGAGCGGCGGTGTGGAAACTGACGGCAGTAAAGATTTTGAAAAAATGCGTGCGTTTATTGCCGCAGTGAAAGGGAGCAGAGAAAATGAATAAAGGAAGATATGGCAGGCATGGGGGACAATATATTCCGGAGACCCTGATGAATGCGGTTTTGGAATTAGAGCGTGCGTATGATTATTATAAAAACGAACCGCAGTTTATGGAGGAATTGCAGGCTTTATATCGCGAATATGCTAACAGGCCTTCATTATTATATTTCGCTGAAAAAATGACTTGTGATTTAGGCGGAGCCAAAATATATTTAAAACGTGAAGATTTGAATCACACCGGATCTCATAAAATCAATAATGTTTTAGGGCAGGTGCTGCTGGCTAAAAAAATGGGAAAAAAACGTGTGATTGCTGAAACTGGGGCGGGGCAGCATGGTGTAGCTACGGCTACAGCAGCAGCTTTGATGGATATGGAATGTGTTGTTTATATGGGAAAGGAAGACACAGAGCGGCAGGCATTGAATGTTTTCGCATGGAGCTGCTGGGAGCAAAGGTAGTGCCGGTTGAAACTGGCACGATGACTTTGAAAGATGCTGTCAATGAAGCTTTGCGTTCGTGGACTGCGAATGTTAATGATACGTACTATGTTTTAGGCAGTGTGATGGGGCCGCATCCTTATCCGGAAATAGTTCGTGATTTTCAGCGTGTAATAGGAAAAGAAGTAAAAGAACAGATGCTGGCTAAAGAGGGGCGTTTACCCGATATTGTGATGGCCTGTGTCGGCGGCGGTTCTAATGCGCTGGGTTTATTTTATGATTTTATTTCTGAGACGGATGTTCAGCTCATTGGCGTTGAAGCTGCAGGGCGCGGCATTGAAACGGAAGAGACTGCGGCTACGATTAATCGTGGTAGCCTGGGAATTTTTCACGGGATGAAATCGTATTTTATGCAGGATAAGTATGGTCAGATAGCACCGGTGTATTCAATTTCAGCTGGACTTGATTATCCGGGGATCGGACCTGAACATGCACATTTATATGATACCGGACGTGCCAACTATGTAGCCATTACAGACACTGAAGCAGTACGTGCATTCAGTTATTTATCTGAAACGGAAGGAATTATCCCTGCTATCGAAAGTGCGCATGCGCTGGCTTATGCGATGAAGGTTGCGCCTGAAATGTCAAAGGAGAAAATCATTGTCGTCAATTTGTCTGGACGTGGAGATAAAGATGTATCGGCGATTGCCAGATATATGGGGGTAGATTTACATGAGTAAAATAAGGCAGGCTTTTAAAAATAAAAAGAAATGCTTCATCCCGTTTATTACAGGAGGAGATCCCAATCTTGAAGTTAGCAAAGAACTGATATTGGCAATGGCCGCAGCAGGTGCCGATATTATTGAAATAGGCATACCTTTTTCTGATCCTGTTGCAGAAGGAGAAGTTATTCAGCGGGCCAATGTCAGAGCGTTAAATGCAGGTACTACTACGGATAAACTTTTTGATATGCTTGCAGAAGTACGAAATGTCACTCAGGTACCGCTGGTATTTTTAACTTATGTCAATCCGATTTTTATTTACGGAACTGAGCGGTTTATGGAAAAATGCCGTCAGCTGGAAATTGATGGCGTTATCGTACCTGATTTGCCTTATGAAGAAAAAAATGAACTGCTTTCTAATTGCAGGAAATACGATGTTGATCTTATTTCACTGATAGCTCCAACGTCTGATGACCGTATTCAAATGATCGCCAGAGAGGCCATGGGGTATATTTATGTTGTTTCTTCATTGGGAGTTACAGGTATCCGCAGTAATATAACTACAGATATTGGAGCGATAGTCAAACGCATTCGTGAAGTCACCGATACTCCTGTTGCAGTAGGGTTTGGGATCGCTACGCCGGAACAGGCTGAAAAAATGGCTGGGCTAAGTGATGGAGCGATAGTTGGCAGCGCGATTGTGAAGATTGTTGAGCAATATGGAAAAGATGCCGCAGGGCCGGTAAAAAAATATGTTGAAGAGATGGTTGCTGCAGTGAGAAAAGCGTAAAGAAAAGAATCTGCCAAGAGCGAAAAGCTTGCGGCAGTTTTTTATGAAAAGAGTACAAATTTTTTATAAAGGTTGCTGCAGTAAGTGGTATTGCCGACTGACTTTTGCTATAATATTAAATTATGATATTTCTCAGATAAAATTAGTTAGGAGGCTTCAAAATTGCAGCAAAGTCAAAGTAAACAACAGGTAGGAGGCATATTAGGATTTATAGAGCGTATCGGTAATAAAATACCGGATATTACGATTCTTTTCATCAGTGCCTTTCTTTTGGTTTGTGTAGTGTCGGCAGTTTTAGCGCAGATACATTTCAATTATGTGCATCCGGCGACCGGCAGGCCTATCGAAATAACTAATATGCTCAGCGGTAAGGCGCTAGTTGATTTAATGAGTAAAATGGTCACTAATTATGCAAATTTCCCACCGCTAAGTATGGTTATCGTAGCAACACTTGGTATTGGTATTGCCGATGGGTCTGGTTACATTAATACAGGGTTGAAAAAGATACTTTCTATAACACCTAAAGTTCTGATCACACCGGTAGTTATTCTGGTAGGGATGCTCAGTCATTTGGGGCCCGACTCTGGTTATGTCATCATTATCCCGATAGCCGCTTATATGTTTTATGCAGTAGGCAAGCATCCTTTAGCAGGTATTGCTGCTTCTTTTGCAGGTATTGCCGGCGCGTTTGCTGCCAACTATACGCCTTCGGCTATTGATCCTGTTATTCAGGGGTTTACTCAAAGTGCGGCCCAGATTATTGATCCGGGATATCAGGTAAACGTATTATGCAACTATTTTTATGCGTTTGCTTCTACGTTTATAGTTATTGGTGCTTGCTGGTGGGTAACGGAAAAGATTACTAACCCATGGCTTTGGAAGGCTTGTCCGCTTGATGACGATCTGGACTTGGGCAACGAAAATAACAGCTCGATTACGCCTTCGGAGAACAGGGCTTTTAAAATAGCTACAGCAGTATTGCTGTTGATGTTGACCGGGCTTGCCGCAGCACTGTATCCGGCAGATTCTATCCTGCGTGCTCCTGATGGCGTTATTGCCAGCTTTAAGGCTCCGATAATGCAGTCGATAGTGTCTCTGATTTTTATTTTTGCAGCTTTGGTTGGTTTAGTATATGGTATTGCCTGCGGTAAATTCAAATCACCTAAAGATGTTACGGCGGCAATGGAAGAGATTACGAAAACTTTAGTGCAGCTGATCGTATTTTATTTTTTTGCTGCTCAATTCCTATATGCGTTTGGCGCATCGAACATGGGAGCACTGATTGCTGTATCCGGTGCAGAATTCTTAAAATCATTGAATTTACCGCCGCAGGTAACTGTTTTCGGTATTATTGTTTTTGTTGCTCTGCTTAATCTTATAATTACCTCTGCTTCAGCAAAATGGGCTATTCTGGCTCCGATATTTGTGCCGATGCTGATGGCGGTAGGAATTGCGCCTGAACTGACACAAGTTGCTTTCCGAGTCAGTGATTCTGCGGTCAATGTTGTAACACCAATGTTTGCTTTTTATCCTTTAATAATTCTGTATTGCCAGAAATATGTAAAAAATGCTGGTATTGGTACATTAAGTTCCATGATGCTGCCGTATACTATAGCATTATTGGTTTCTCTTACCTTTATGTTATACTTATTTTGGTGGCTGGATATACCACTGGGGTTCCAGGCAGATTATGTTTATCCGAGACGGTTTTAACGATCAGTAAGGGGGCAGAAGAATGCAGACACGTTTATTAGAACGTTTTTTACGTTATGTAGCAGTAACAAGTCAAAGCGATGCTTCTCAGGCAGTAGTTCCTTCTACAGAAGGTCAGAGAAGTTTAGCTGAATTATTAAAAAAAGATCTTGCCGAACTGGGCTTAGTTAATCTTGAGATCAGTGAATATTCTGTTCTTACAGGTAAACTTCCGGCTAATTTACCAGCCGGAAGCGGTGAACAAGTTCCGGCGGTTGGTTTTGTTGCTCATTTAGACACTGTGGATGTTAATCTTTCAGCTGATATCAAACCGCAGGTGGTACGGTCTTATAGCGGCGGGGATATTTGTCTGAATGAAAAAAAGGGGATTTATCTTCGCGAGGCAGAACATCCAGAATTATTAAAATATAAAGGTCAGGATATAGTTTGCACTGATGGTACAAGTGTATTGGGCGCTGATAACAAGGCTGCAATAGCAAATGTAGTGGTTGCATTGGAAACTTTGGTGCAAAATAAAGACCTGCAGCACGGAGATATCTATGTAGCCTTTGTGCCTGATGAAGAATGTGGATTGCGCGGAGCAAAGAAAATGGATTTCAGTAAATTTCCGGTAGCTTTTGCTTATACTATTGACTGTTGTGAATTGGGCGAAGTTGTTTATGAAACTTTCAATGCCGGCAGTGCGGTAGTAAAATCAAAGGTGTAAGTGCACATCCTATGTCGGCGAAAGGGGTAATGGTAAATCCAACTCTGGTTGCTGTTGACTTGATAAATAGCTTTGACAGGATGCAGACACCGGAGCATACAGAAGGAACGGAAGGTTACATCTGGGCGAAGTCTATTATTTCCAATCAAAGCGAGGCCGTAGTTCAGCTGGATATACGCGATCATAATAAAAATACCTATGAGGCTAGAAAACATCTGATAAAAACAAATGTTGAATCTTTGCAGAAGCTATATCCTCGTGCAGAAATAGTATGTACTATAACGGATACTTATGGAAATATTGCAGATGCTGTCAATGATGAGAATAGAAAATGTATAGATTATATTTATACGGCGATGTCAGAGCTGGGAATAAAACCAAATACTATTGCCATGCGCGGTGGTACGGATGGTTCCTATATTTCTACGCAGGGAATTTTAACGCCAAACTATTTTACCGGAGGACATAATTTCCATTCTAACTGTGAATTTTTACCGCTGCTGGCATTAGAAAAATCCTGTCAGATGACATTGAAGCTGATTGAATTGATTGCTAAAGGTTAAGTTATTCAGAATGCCTTCCCTTAAAGATTTTAAGGGAAGGCATTCTGAGTTTCACAAAGAAATAACCAACTGGAAGACAGGAATATGTTATAATTTGTATGATAAAATAATGATGTGGGAGGCAATATGAACATTGGTGCGCGTTTGGAAGCGATTGGAAGATTAGTTCCCCAGAACGTAAGCATAGCAGATATAGGAACAGATCATGCATATCTGCCGACATGGCTGGTAGAGCGTGGAGTGATTATCAAAGCAGTTGCTGGTGATATTACTGAGGGTCCCTGTGCTGCTGCACGTAATACAGTTGCTATGTATGGCATGAATGATAAAATAGAAGTAAGGATGGGCAATGGTTTAAGCATTATAGAGCCTGGTGAAACAGATGTGATTATAATTGCGGGGATGGGTGCCGGCACAATGATAGAAATCCTTGAAGCTTCGCTGGAAACCGCACAGAAAGCCAGAAAACTGATATTGCAGCCGATGGCTGGAGCATCCTCGTTAAGGCGTTGGGTAAATGCCAACGGCTGGCGTATTGATGATGAAGTTCTTGTTGAAGAAGGACGGCATCTTTATGAAATCATTGTTCTGGAACGTGGCGCTGAGGCTGCTTTCACCGTCTTGGAATGTGAAATAGGGCCACGCTTGATGGAACAAAGGCCGCCGCTTTTCAAAAAACATTTTGCTAAAGTATGCGGTCAATATCAAAAGATGCTGTTGAATATGTGCCGCAGTGCAGAAGCAAGGCAAAGTGAAAAATATCAGGAAATATACACTTTATTGCAGGAACTGGAGGAATTAGGCGATGGAAGCTACGGTAAATGATATCATTAAAGTAATGGATGGCATAGCTCCGCCTAATTTAGCAGAACCTTGGGATAATGTTGGATTGTTGGTTGGGCGCAGTAGTAATACGGTAAAAAAACTTATGGTTGCTTTGGATGTATCACCTGAAGTAGTAGAGCAGGCCGTTGAACATAAAGTACAAATGCTTGTAACGCATCATCCGGTTATTTTTGATCCAATAAAAAAGATGACCGACAGGAGCTGGCAGCATAAATTACTTTTAGATTGTGCTGAAAATAAAATTGCTGTTTATAGTGCACATACCAGCCTTGATAGTGTATTGGGCGGTGTTAATGATGTTTTGGCAGAGAAAATTGGGTTGCTGCATACTGAAGTTTTAGTTCCTGCTGCCGGTGGAGAAGCAGGTTTAGGACGGGTTGGCTGTTTACATGAGCCGATGACACTGCAGGAGTTCAGTGAAAAAATTAAAACCGTCTTAAAGTTAGACAATATAATTGCAGGTGACGCTGGACGCAGGGTAAGCAAGGTTGCTGTATGTGGTGGAGCAGGTGCTGAATTCATTGATGAGGCACTGGCTGCCGGAGCAGATACCTTTGTGACTGGAGATGTGAAATATCATACTGCACAGAACGCAGTATACAGCGGCTTGAATATAATTGATGCTACACATCAGGGAACTGAATTACCTATGATAAATACGCTTGCTGACAGAATTGCACTGCGTCTAACGTCAGGCGGATTCAATGCTCAGGTTTTGGTAGCGAAGGAAAGCAAAATTTTGCAATACCTGTAACCGGTATGCTTTAGAGGATGGTGACAAATATGATCAGTGATTTTAAGGCTGGCACTAAAGTGTGTCAAGCTGTATTGCTGCGTGTGCAGAAAATTGGTAATTCGTCTAATGGCGGTGTGTTTGCGCGCGGTTTACTGGAAGATAACAGCGGCAAAATGCCGTTTATTGTTTTTGAAGCTGGCATTGTAGATAAGATGAGGTCTATGGAAGGTCCTAAAGTAATGATGGTTGGCGGCATAGTAGATATTAATAAATTTTCTAATGATATGACGCTGCAGCTGGTTTTACAACGGATGGAAGAGATTATGCCAGAAGATGATATTACCCATTTGCTGCCTAATGGTGATTTTGATCATCATGAATATGAAAATAAACTGCAAAAACTTATCAAAGGAGTTATGACCCCGGGAATAAGATTGATTTTGGAAAATATTTTCAGAAGGACTTTATATGATAAATTTTTGATCAATCCGGCGGGAATGCGTTTACATCATGCTTATATCGGAGGTTTGCTGCAGCATTCTGTTGATGTTGCCGGTATTGCTCAGTCGTTGGCAGATCGTATTGGTGGCGTGGATAAGGATTTGATCGTTGCAGGAGCATTGCTGCATGATATTGGCAAGATTAGAGAAATTTCTTCGGATATAGGTTTTCCATATACGATGGAAGGAAGATTGCTGGGGCATGTGTCTATGTCGGCGGTGATGGTGCAGGAGGCAGCTGGCAAGGCAAAAGTAACAGGACCTAAGCTGCAGCAGCTGTTGCATATTGTTTTATCACACCATGGTGAACAGGAAAAAGGTTCGCCGGTTGCATGTGCAACGAAAGAAAGCTTTATTGTGCATTATGCTGATGAAATTGATGCGATTATGAATCAGTTCAGTAAAAATGAAGGAAAAAATCCTTGGGAATACAATAAAATGCTGCAGCGTTTTTTATTGCATGAAGCTTGACTAAATAATCTCTATGTGTTAAATTAACAAACGATATGAGTGCGAAAGATGATCGCGGTGATGCTTAGGCGTTAACGAGGAAAGTCCGAGCTCCATAGGGCAGGATGCCAGATAACGTCTGGCGAGGGTAACCTTAGGGAAAGTGCCACAGAAATGTGTACCGCCTGCTATGCAGGTAAGGGTGGAACGGTGCGGTAAGAGCGCACCAGCGGTCGGGTAACCGGCCGGCTAGGTAAACCCCATTCGGAGCAAGACCAAATAGGGGAGGGATGAAGCGGCCCGCTGAACCTTCCGGGTTGTGTCGCTGGAGCCTGCGAGTAATTACAGGCCTAGATAAATGATCATCACCGCTTTGCGGAACAGAACTCGGCTTATTGAGCACTCGTATTCTTGGATATTAAGCTGCCTGTTTCAGGCAGCTTTTCTTTTTTCTAAAAATTCACATAATCACTTCATTTTAATTTCAAAATAGTGATATAATATAAAAGTATTCTAAATTGACGGTGAGGGTAAATTAATGAAACATATTTCTTTTGTCGTGCCTGTTTTTAATGAAGAGGCCAATCTCAGGGAATTTTACCAACGGCTGACAGATATTATGTCGGCACTGCCATACGAATACGATCTTACTTTTGTTGACGATGGTTCTAAAGACAGCAGTGCTATGATTTTGGCGGAATTGGTCCGCAATGATGAGCGCGTACAGGCTTATTTGCTTTCTCGTAATTACGGACATCAGCTGGCACTGACCTGCGGGTTGGATTATGCTGATGGTGATGCTGTTATTACAATGGATGGAGATTTGCAGCATCCGCCTGAATTAGTTCCGGACTTACTGAGGCTGTGGGAAGATGGAAATGAAATTGTTCAGACGATCCGCCTAAGTACAGAGAATGTTTCGTTTATGAAACGTTTTTCGTCAGCAGTTTACTACAAACTCATCAATATCATGTCTAAAGTGGAAATCACTCCCGGAGGCAGCGATTTCAGGCTTATGGACCAAAAAGCTGTGGAGGCTTTTCGTCTGTATCGTGAAAGAGCACGCTTTATCAGAGGGCTTATCAATACCTTAGGATTTAAGGTCGCTAAGGTTGAATTTGTGGCTCCGCCGCGTTTTGCGGGACAATCAAAGTACAGTCTGCGTAAAATGCTGCATTTTGCATTGGATGGGATTACTTCTTTTTCAAATCTGCCATTGCGCTGGGCCTTTTACTGCGGCGTGTTCTGTGGGCTTTGCAGCCTGATGGTTTTGGGGCATGTTTTCTATGTTAAATATGTTATTGACGATGCTGTACCAGGTTGGGCGACAATGACCGCCAGTGTCTTGTTTTTGGGAGGTATTCAATTAGTAGGCATTGGTATTTTGGGAGAGTATATCGGACGTGTTTTTGAAGAAGTTAAGCAGAGACCGCTGTATCTTGTAGGACGTCATCTCGGGAAAAAGTAAGATAGTTTTACAATATTGTAAGTTTATGTTATAATTATTTACAGTTGAGAAAGGATGTGCGGTGCTTGCTGAAAAAAAAGCTGTTATGTGTAGTATTGACAATGATGTTTTGTTTTATGAACATTGCGACTGCCTTGGCGTCTTTTGAACGTGGTGACGAAGGGCAAGAAGTCATTGATATTCAAAAACGTCTGGTAGAATTACAATATAAAGTATCTAATGTTGACGGTAAATTTGGTCCTGAAACAGAAGCTGCTGTAAAGCAGTTCCAAACAGATAAAAGTTTAGAGGTAGACGGAATTATCGGCAATGATACTTATCGTGCATTGATGCAGAAAGACATGCCTCCTAATCGTTCCGGTCGCAGTGCTGCAGTGCGTAATGTCATTCGAGCAGCATACAGCGTTCTGGGAACGCCTTATGTTTTTGGCGGTACCAGTACTTATGGCTTTGATTGTTCAGGTTTTACTCAATATGCTTTTGCACGTGCAGGAATCAGCATTCCCCGTATGGCTGACAGCCAGTTATATTATGGCCGTCAGATTTCCATGAGCGAACTGCGTCCGGGAGATTTGATTTTCTTTTCTACCTATGAACCAGGTGCTTCTCATTGCGGTATTTATCTTGGCGATGGCAAATTTATCCATGCCGGCACCAGCACAGGCGTGGTTGTGGCTGATGCGTTCACAGGTTACTGGGGCGAACGTTATTACGGAGCCTGCCGCGTTTTATAAAAATATAACTTTCAGCAGACAAGTTTTCTTGTCTGCTTTTTTTATGAGAAAAACGAGACTGAAAATGTATTTATTTGTCATAAATCTGTTTAAGTTGTAATATTTTTGTGAAAGCAGTATAAAAACAGGCTTTTTAAAGAAAACTATTGTATAATAATAAGCAAGAATAGTTATGAGGTGATTAGTATGGATATTCAAAAAGTTTTAATTGCCGACGACGAAAAGCATATTCGCGAGATTCTTAAGATGTATTGCGAAAAAGAAGGCTTTGATGTTATCGAAGCAGCTGATGGTGCCGAGGCGATTTTAAAAGTACAATCTGAGAAGCCGGATATTCTTATTTTGGATATTATGATGCCAGTCATGGACGGGTTGGAGGTTTGCAAGCAAGTACGCAAAATGTCTGATCTACCTATTATTATGCTGACGGCTAAAGATGAAGATGATGATCGTATTTTAGGGTTGGAGATCGGTGCGGATGATTATATTACGAAGCCTTTTAATAGCCGTGAGGTAGTTGCCCGTATAAAAGCGGTTCTGCGACGTGCTGGAGCCCAGGAAAAACAGGAAGGTCGTTCGCGGGTAGAATATGACGGGTTGACAATTGATATGGAAGAGTATCAGGTGGTTGCTTTTGGTCAGAAAATGACCTTTACTGCTAAAGAAATGGAATTACTCTGGTGCTTGGCAACCAATCCTGGTAAGGCTTTTTCTCGAAACCAGCTGTTGGAAACCATTTGGGGTTATTCTTATTATGGTGATACACGAACTGTGGATACGCACATCAAACGTATTCGCCAAAAACTAAACATTCCAGAAAATTCTAAATGGGATATTACCACTATTTGGGGTGTTGGTTATAAATTTGAGGTGAAGAGTGAATAAGTCTTTAAGTACCCGGCTTATGTACAGCTTCATGGCTTTGATCGTAGTTATTGTAGTCGGCGTGACAGCGGGTATTTCTTACCTTATCGCCGACTATTTTTTTAAGATTAAAGAGCAGGAGCTGGCGCAAAAAGGTAATGAAATGGCTGAAACCATTGAATATTTTATGCTGCGTGATACTGATCGAACAACGCTGCACCGCTATATAGTTGCTGTAGACAGGCTGGTTGGAGCACGTATTTGGCTTTTTGACAATAAATATGATCTTTTGGCTGCTTCTTTGGTTAATACTGATGAAGATGCAGATGGTAACAAATTGATCCGCAATTATAATTCGAAAGAGGGAACCGAGCTCTTAGGAAAAGAGATAAAAGGCGGCAATTTATCTACTAAAGTACGCAGTATCTTGAAAGATGTTTACAGTGGTAAATCGGTAAAATCACAGATTTTCCATCCGTATTATAAAGAACAGGTTATGCTGGTTGGTGTGCCGTATGGTAAACAGGATGGGGCACATGGAGCTATTTTGCTGGCAGAGCCGCTGAGCGGTTTCGATAGTTTTCTGCGTGATATATATATATATACTTCGATCGTAGGTGTACTGGCGCTTATTTTAAGCTTATTTATGGTCAGGAGATTATCACGTTCTATTATCAGGCCTTTGATATCAATGAAAGACAGTGCGGCTGCTATAGCTTCCGGCGACTATACACGTAAGGTAGAAGTACATGGCGAAGATGAGGTGGCTGCTTTAGGCAGGGCTTTGAATGCACTTGGTAATGACCTCAGTGCTTTTGTTGATAAGACAGAGCGAACTGAAAAAATCCGCCGTGATTTCGTTGCTAATGTTTCGCATGAATTAAGGACTCCTATAACTATTATTCGTGGTTATAATGAGGCTATCAGCGATGGTACTATTACAGATAAAGAAATGATCCAGCGCTACCGTGCTTTGATAAATGAAGAAACTATCAGGTTAGAACGCATGATCAGGGAACTTCTCAATATAAGTCGTTTTCAGGCCAGTGATGAGCTGACGACAGGAATAGAGCCTTTACCGTTAGCAGAAATTGTGCGAAATGTCACAGAAAAGCTGATGGTTAAATCGGTTAAACGACATGTGACATTGGTTATTCATGCAGATGAAAATATCGCTGTAGTAGGTAATGGCGACCAACTTGTACAGCTTATTATGATCTTGGGTGACAATGCTCTGAAATATTCTCCGGATAATGGCACTATTTCTTTTACTGCAGTAAGGCAAGAAGATGGCAGTGTGCTGCTTTCAGTGGCAGATCAGGGACCGGGTATTCCAGAAGAGGATCTGCCGTTTATTTGGGAACGATTTTATAAAGTGGATAAATCTCATTGCCGTAATGTACCTGGAACAGGGCTTGGACTTGCGATTGCCAAGGAAATTATCCGTGTTCACGGGGCTAAAGCACAGGTGTTTAGTATTCCGGGTGTCGGTACACGATTTGAAGTTACCTTTCCGAAGGAGAAAGTCGTTTTATGTTAAAAATTTTTTGCCCGGATTTTCGTTTTGACAGTATTGCGTCGATTCCGGTTGAGAAAAAGCAACAGGTAGAAAGAGTTATTTTAGATGTTGATAATACTTTACTGCCGCGTGATGAAGTACAGCTGGATGCAGATGTACTGAATTGGCTGCAATTACTTCGCAAAAATGAAATTGAAATAGTGTTGCTTTCTAATAATGGTGGAGAAAGACTGCGGAAAATCAGCGAAGCTGCTCAGATTGAAGCAGTAAGCTGGGCAGTAAAGCCAATGCCTTGGGGGTTTAAAAGAGCTCTTAAACGTTTTGGTAGGCAGCAGGGTAAAGTGTTAGTCATTGGTGATCAGCTTTTAACTGATGTGTTGGGAGCAAAACGGATGGGGTTTACTGTGCTTTGGGTACGTTCGTTACAGGGGAAGGAATTTCCAATGACAAGAATTACAAGGCAAATAGAAAAAATTCTGGTGCGCAGGTTAGATGCACAGGGCTTATTGCCGGAGGAAAGAAAATGAAAGTTGCATTGATCCAAATGGAAATAGCAGAGAAAAACACGCCTGGGAATATTGTACATGGGCTTGACTTACTGCAGGAGGCTGCTGCTAACAGCGACATTGCCGTATTGCCTGAAATTTGGACCACAGGGTATTCTTTAGGACGAATTGAAGAAGAAGCCGAAACTATAGATGGGAGTACGATTGCTGCAGTACGAAAGATTGCCAATGATCATCACTGTGCAGTAGTTGCAGGGTCTATTCCTTTGCGTCATAAAGATGGAAAAATTTATAATAATACCGTAGTTATTGATAAACAGGGCAGTGTTGTAGCGTCTTACAGCAAAGTACATCTTTTTGGTTTATTTAATGAAGAACGTTTTTTTGCTGCTGGTGATAATTTTGATACTTATGAGTTGAACGGAGTTATTTGTGGTTCTACTATTTGTTATGATCTGCGATTTCCTGAATTGTACAGGCATTTATCACTTCAGGGAGCAAAAATAATTTTTGTGCCTGCAGAATGGCCGTCGGCCCGGGGGGATATTTGGACTTTACTGTCACAGGCCCGCGGGGCAGAAAATCATAACTATATTGTTGCTGTTAATTGTGTCGGTAATTTTAAAGGGGCTCCTTTTTACGGACATTCGATGGTAGTAGATCCTATGGGAAAAATTATAGCTGAAGGTGGCAGTGCAGAGGAAATCATTTATTGTGACATTGATTTAGCTTATATAGACAAGGTGCGTGCAAGGCTTAATGCATTGGCTGATGTGCGTAAGGAGCTTATACGATGATAAAAAAGCTGCTTGGAACAATACTTTTATGTGCGGGACTTGTTGTACAAAGCCTGCCTGTACAGGCTGCGGTACTTGAACCCAGAGAATGCCCAAAGGATTTGAAATACCTATTGGGTATGTATTATGGGAATGGTGAGCAGTTCGTTATAAGGGAACGCAATGGCGAATTGGAACTTTTATACCGTACGACCCGTGAAGATTATAAATTTGCAAACAGCAATCAGTTTCCGCTGAAAAGGAACGCTTTGATTCATATACTCTTCTGGAAGCGGGACCGATGAACAATACTGAAACCAGTGTGCGTTTTGAACGTGATCCTGATGGTTATGGCATTACGTGTAAAATAGGCGGCAATCGTTACAGTAGGGCCTTTTTTGGGCCAGATAGAGAAAAGCCTTTTCGTATTCCGCAGCCGTCTGATTGGCAGGGGTTAAAAAAGGCTGCATCAGAAGCGGCTATACCTTCAGTATTGACGACTGGCAAGCAGGCGGAGTTAGTCGATGTTACAAAAGCTATAACAGGTATAAAGCTTGATTTGCGTTATGCAGGAACCAATAATTGCTTTGGAATGTCTATTGTTGATGTCAAGAAGGCTTATCTTGATAGAGTGGCGGCTGTGGCCTTAGGACGAGTTCAGAAAAGACTTGCTGATTATGGTTATGGCCTTGTTATTTGGGAAGCCTACAGACCGTGGTCTGTATCCAAGCTTGCCTATGACGCGTTCCCAGATGATAAAAAACAAATGCTGCCAACTCCGGAGCAGGGGTTTTCTCATAATACAGGCAGAGCTGTTGACGTAAGCCTTTATTATCTTGAAACAGGTGAACCAGTGGAAATGATCAGTGATTTTGATGAACCGTCCATCAGACAATATAGCAAGTTTACAGGCGGGACAGAGTTAGAACGTTACCAGCGTGATTTGCTGCATCAGCTGATGAGCTTGGAAGGCTTTTCTGTCAGCGACATGGAATGGTGGCATTTTGAATATGAACCGGATACGGTTTACAGTCATTTAAATGTACCGCTGCAGGGATTGAACTAAAGCTTTACAGAAAATTTAGATATGCTATAATATAAAAGCTAAAAAAAATTAAGAGGTGAACCAGCATGAACGTTTACGATTGTGCAAATGAATTGGCCAAAGCTATGCGCGAAAGTCAGGAATACAAAAAATTAAAAGAAGCTAAAGCTGCTCTTGAGCAAGATCCAAAAGGCAAAGAGATGGCTGAGGAATTTTTAAAATTGAGCCAGGAAATAGAATTAGCGAAATATCAGGGACAGGAAGTTCCGGAAGAAAAAAATGAAAAATTACAAAAGCTTACTGGCATTTTAGGGTTAAATACAGTTGCTATGGAGTATCTGCATGCCTTTATGCGTTTTCAAATGATGATGGGTGATATTTCAAAATCTATCGGAGACGTAGTGAAGGAAGTTGCTGGTGAATAAAGAGTTTTTGGATTTAGCTGAACAACTGAAAAGTTCTGTTTCCTGTACTGTGCGTTTGAATGAGCTGATGAGTGGGCATACATCTTTTAAGATTGGCGGACCAGCTGATATTCTGGTTTTGCCGGAGTCCATTGAACAATTACGGGAAGTTTTGAAAGTGGTCAAGGAAACTGTTGTTCCTCTTACTTTACTTGGCAATGGATCAAATGTTTTAGTGCGCGATAAGGGCATCCGTGGTATTGTTATAAAGCTGGGGAATATGCTGCGGCATTTTTATGAAGCAGAGGACTTGTTGGTCTTTGGATCTGGTTACTCACTGGCATTAGCTTCATACAAAGCGATGGAATGCGGAAAGACCGGAATGGAATTCGCTGTAGGTATTCCTGGAAGTATTGGCGGTGCCGTGTATATGAATGCTGGCGCCTATGATGGTGAGATGCAGAATATTGTCAATTGTGTAAAGGTTATGGATTTACAGGGAAATGAACGTGTTCTTACTGCTGAAGAGCTGAACTTTGGTTATCGAAAAACCAGTTTACAGAACAGTGGACTTATTGTTACAGAAGTAACTTTAAAAATGCCTTCCGGTAATAAAGATGAAATCAAGTCTAAAATGGATGATTTCAGTCACCGGCGTATTAGTAAACAGCCGTTAGAAATGCCAAGTGCAGGCAGTATGTTTAAACGACCACCAGGATATTTTGCCGGTACTCTGATTGATCAGGCCGGGCTAAAGGGTTATACGGTAGGTGGCGCCCAGATTTCTACTAAGCATGCTGGATTTGTTGTTAATGTTGGTGGTGCTACAGCTGCTGATGTTTTACAGCTTATTAAGGACGTACAGACCAAAATAAAAGCTGGTGTTGGTGTTGAATTGCAGCCAGAAGTTTTGGTAATCGGTGAAGAATAAGAATTGCTTACTCCAAAAGCTCCGATATTTGATATCGGAGCTTTTACTGTCACATAATGTTCAATTGAAAAGCATGGGAACGCTATGATATAATAACAGCATTGCAGGGGAAGAAGGATTTTAGATTAATGAATAATGAAAAAGACAATGTGTATGATTTAGTAGAAGATTTTTATGCCCATGATGAAGGCTGGAACACATTGCTCAGACAAGAATATGCCGAAGGCTTTTTACGAATGGAAGCATGGAAAGGCAAAAAAAACAGTGATTTATATCGTAGTTGGGATAATTTAACGATGCTGTGTTTATATCTTGGCAGTGCTGAAACGTTTCTGGGAGATATGAATGCGGATGACTTTATTGATTGTATAGCTTGGTGCGGCAGAAATATTTCAGAGTTTACTCCTGATTATAAGAATACACAAGATTTTTTAGAAACATGTGACGGGTTGTTTAAATATTTGAAAGGTAAAAATGCCATTTCTAATGATACGGTACCTGGTACTGCTGCTGAAATATTGCTACAAGAAGGTAAAATGAATATAATTTTACCGGATGGAAGCTTTGATGAAGCAAATGCAGAAAGAGCGTGGAATGCGACTCCGGATATACCTGCTAAAATATTTTTAAATATTGGAGAGCGCCTGCAGGAATTGCTTGAGGTACTGCATAGGTTTTTTGAGAGAGAATATTTTCGTTTGGACCTCGATAGAGCTGCATTTTTATATTATGGTATTTTAATGGGCTATGAAGATGAAAAAAAAGATAGTATTGAAGAAACCAGTGAATGCTTTTGGGATTATTTTTTGTTTGACTATCATTTGCTGCGTAGTGATAAAAGACCTTTGGAATTCTTTTATGAACGGACTTGCCTGCCTGAGAGTGACGATTACGACGAAGAGTTTGCCAAACGTAACCGTGATGTTTTAGAAGAATTATGCAAAGCAAGGCTGGCTATATTCAAAATTGACAGTTATACAGATGACGGTGCTTTTTATTGTACAGACTGGCTGAGTGGAGAAAAATATACGTTAAGTCTGCCGCTGGAAGAATCGGAAGATTTAAATGACGCTATTTTGCTGGGCCATATTTTTTATAATGAAAGTATGATAATGAATTATGTAAGCTGTCTTAAAATAGGCAAAGTAGCGCAGAAACGTCTGTTTAATACACTGAAGTCGTGTAAGGAATGGTATAATATTCAGGATCCTGCGGCGGATTGGGAAGCATTTATAGCCAGAAATCCGATGCTGCTTCGGCATATGGTATTTTTATATTCTGCTTTTGTAAATCTGAATAATTTTAACTATGAAACTGAGCATAAAAACTATCTTCCTACGGAAATAGATTATAAGGACAGAGTTATTCTGAGAATCAGACAGATGATGGAGCCATATCATTTTGCTGAACGCGATATTAAATTGGTCATACAGTTGTGGTCTGATTTTAAGGTTAAGTTCTGCAGAGAAGTAAGAATGCCTGATATTTGGGCTGCAGGAGCTATTTTTGATTTTATCAAGACAAATGGTGTCTACAATTATGATGATGAAAAAATTTCTGAGTTGTGCCACAATGTTCCTTTGGACGTAATGAGGCGTATGGCAAAGGAAATATGGGTAACTTTGGGGATAGAAAAACACGATCCACGTTACATCAACGAAGAAGGAATTTTGCTGATGGCGCTTTCCTAACGTGAAAAAGGAGTTTTGCTATGAAATGTAGTTTTTGCGGAAAAGAATTAGAACGTGGCACGCAGGAGTGTCCATATTGTCATTGTAGTATTGAAGCCGAAGTACAGGTTCTGCGCCCTGAAGAAAGAGATACCTTTGATGGCGTTACTATTGAGCAGGATGGTAATGCAGAAGGAGGAACCCGCGTAGAAGATATGCGCACAGAGCGTAGAACTTATGAACAAAATAACGGCGGTCCGCAGATCCGTGTTCATAGTTTTGGTTGCGGAAGCGGTATTTTGATGACGCTGTTGATTTTAGGCGGTATTTTAGCGATCTTTTTCTTTTTGCTGCCTACATTTTTGATTTTTGCTGCTATTGGAGCAGTAGTAGTATTCATTATGCGGCTTTTTATGTAAAATAATTAAAAAATGTGTTCAGAGTTGAGTCTAAAAACTAAATTTATTTGATTTATTTTAGAGAAAAGAAACTCCGCCTGTTATTTAAACAAGCGGAGTTTCTTTTTGTTATTTTCCAAGTAAAGTTTTTAATTCTTGTAGTTTTTCTGCAAATTTGTGCAGTGTTACGGTAACCGGCAAAGGGGTCGTTAAATCGACACCGGCTGTTTTTAACAGGTTCAGAGAATAGTCACTGCCGCCGGAAGCAAGGAAGTGCAGATATTTTTCTACTGCCTTAGGTTTATTTTCGAGTATTGCCGAGGCAAAGGCGGTGGCTGCACTGTAACCGGTTGCATATTTATATACATAAAATGGGGTATAGAAATGAGGGATACGTGACCATTCACTGGCTAATTCTGCGTCTACAGTAAGCGCAGGGCCATAATAACGTTTGTTGCTGTCCAACCAATAGGTTTCCAGCATTTCAGCCTGCAGTGTACGGCCCTCGTTGATTTCATTATGGATGAACTTTTCAAACTCAGCAAATTGTACCTGACGGTAAACGGTAGTACGTACGGCTTCGAGAAATTGGTTGAGAAGATAGATTTTCTGTTCTGGAGAAGCTGTTTTTAAGGTATGCTCTAAAAGTAAGATTTCATTTGTAGTAGAGGCGACTTCGGCGCAGAAAATAGAATAATCACTGTTGATATATGTTTGGGACTTATTGCTGAAATAGCTATGCAGTGCATGTCCCATTTCATGAGCAAGAGTAGATATACTGTTATAGCGGGGCTGATAATTCAGCAGAACATAAGGATGTACTCCGTAGATTCCCCATGAATAAGCTCCGCTTCGTTTACCTTTGTTTTCGTAAATATCGATCCACTGTTTATCGAAACCCTCTTGTAAGGCGGCCTGATAATCATAGCCCAAAGGAGAGAGCGCTGCTGTTACTTTGACCTTTGCTTCATCAAAATCACAGGCAAAGCTGTCGGCGGCATTGCTGATTGGCTGGTAAATATCATAAGCGTGAAATTCATCCAATCCAAGTATTTCTTTTTTTAGGGCTATATACTCATGTAAAGGTTTTAAATTTTCGTGAACGGTCTCAATCAGACCGTCATATAAACTTGGCGGTATATTATCTTCAGAGAGACAGGCTTCTAAAGTATCATGATATTTATGGGCAGTTGCATAAAACGCACTGACACGGCAATTGCTGGAAAGCGTATTGGCGAGCGTATTGCGGTATTTATGGTAAGTAGTCATTAAGCCTTTGAAAGAATTACGGCGCAGTAATCTGTCATTGCTGGTCATATTGAGCAAATAATTGCCTTCGCTGACAGTTACATCCAGTCCTTCTGAATTTTTAACCAGAGGAAATTGCATATCAGCACTGACTAAGCTGCGGAAAATAGCAGCTGGGCCTGAAGTTGCCAGCTGGCTCAATGAAAGCAGTTCTTCCTGCTCTTTGGGAAGAACATGTTTGGATAATCGCAGTAAATTATTAAGATAAAATCGATAATCACTAAAATCAGAGTCAGATAATAGATCGTTTAATTTTTCCTGACTTAATGATAAAAGCTCCGGCTCAACAAAGGAAACAGCATTGCTGAAAGCGGCGGCTAAAGCTTCGGCTTCGCCCACCAGAGCCTGAAATTGCTGATTGGCATTATCAGTATCCTGCTGAAGTCTTGCATAGGCATATAATTTACTGATAATGATGGAAAGTTTTTCCTGTTCCCGCAATACCGTTTTTAAAGTCTGACAGTCATGCAGTTGGCCTTTATATTGACTAAAAGCGTCAACATCCTTTTTAAATTGCTTACTTGCTGTTTTCCAGGATTCCTGATCGGGATAAATATCATTGATGTTCCATTGAAAACGGCTGTCTATACTACTGCGCGACACTAAACTGCCATGCTCGGGTTCGTTATTTTTAGTCATAAATTAAATTCACTCCTTGCAAAATCTAAAATACTTTATTATTATAACACAGACAGCATATGAAAGGTTAGAGGCGTGATTTTATGAAAAGTATTTTAGTAGCTATTAACAGTAAATATGTTCATACAGCATTGGGACTGCGTTATGTAAACGAATTCTGCAGAAAAAACGCAATAGAAGTAACGCTTATCGAAGAGACCATACAAACTCCGCTTTTGGCGGTATTGGCAGAGATAACAAGAGCCAAGCCAGAAGTTGTGGGCTTTTCTGTGCATATTTGGAATAAAACTTATGTCTACAGTTTGATAGAGTTAGTCAGAAAAGTACTGCCTGTAGCGAAAATAGTTGTTGGCGGTCCTGAGGTGGCTTTTGAGCCAGAAAGAATTTTTAACGAAAAAAGTGAAATAGATTTTATTGTACAGGGTGAAGGAGAAATTTGCTTTTCTGAATTGTTAAAAGCATTAAAAATGCTGACGATAAGGTGCCGGCGCACATTGCTTATCGTGATAAAAATGGTGCTGTGCAAATTAATGGCGGTGTAACAGTTGTTGAAGATCTGGCAGAGTTGGGGTTTCCATACCCTGATTTGGAAACTATAGTTGCTGAAAATAAAATGGTTTATTATGAATGTACACGGGGCTGTCCTTTCCAGTGTTCCTACTGTTTATCTGGTATTTCTCATTCTGTTCGCAGACGTCCGCTCGAAAAAGTACTGTTGGATTTAGAACACTTTATGGAAGCGAAAGTGCCACTGGTAAAATTTGTTGACCGTACATATAATTTGGATGAAGCATATTTTCTGCCTATCATGCATTACTTATCCATGGCTGATACAGAGACGACCTTTCATTTTGAAATTAAAGCTGATTTGCTTTCAGAAAACACATTGAAATTCTTGGAAACAGTACCAGAAGGCCGTTTTCAGTTCGAAATTGGTGTTCAAAGCACAAATACAAAAACATTGGAAGCCATCGGCAGGGAAAATAACTGGAAGAAATTAGCGGATAATGTCGGACGGCTTTTGCAAAACAATAATATCCATCTGCATCTCGACTTAATTGCTGGCTTACCATATGAAGGACTAAAAGAGTTTATAAAATCATTTAACGATGTTTATGGACTGAGACCGCATATGCTGCAGTTAGGATTTTTAAAAGTGCTGCAGGGGACGGTTATGCAAAGTCAGGCTCAAGAACACGGTTTGCTGTATATGAGTGAACCGCCTTATGAGGTGGTTCAGACTAAGTATATGGGATATGAAGAATTACGCTTTCTTAAAGTTTTGGAAGATGTTTTTGAAAATACCTACAATACAGGTAAGTTTAATAACGTTTTAACATATCTTATAAAGGCAAATAATGGAACTGCATTTGATTTTTATCGCAAGCTGACAGAATGGTGGGAAAGCAGAGGCTTGTATCCTCAGGGACATAATGCTCGCGGTGTAACAAAATTGTTGTGGGAATTTACATGTGACTGTTATCCTTCCGAAAAAACAAATGTAAAAGAAATATTAAGATTTGATGTATTTGTTTCTCAGCCTAACTGGCTTCCCAGCTGGATGGGATGGAAAACAGCTGAATTAAATGAACGTGCTATGGCCTTTTGGCGGGATAAAGACGAGGTTCGTCAATATTTGCCGGATTATATTTTTTCAACCTGGAGGCAGATACGTAAGAATTATCCTATTGAAGCGTTTGACTATAATGTGTATTCTGGAGTTGCGGAAAGAGTGGTTTTTATGGCGGATTACAGCAACGGTAAATGTATCGTTAAACCATTGATCAGTAAGTACTTACAAAATAATTAAAAAAACATAAAAAAGTTGTCAAAAAGGTGTTGACAGAAGTAACGGGGAATGCTATTATATACAAGTCGTCAAAAACGGCAGGCAGAACCTTGAAAACTGAACAATAACCAAAAACGAATGTGCGGGCGAGCGTTTCTTGAAAGAGGAGCGTTTGCCAAGTCAAAAAATAATTTCTTAACAACAAATCGAAAGAGCCAATCGGCTTTCTCAATAAAACTTTATTGGAGAGTTTGATCCTGGCTCAGGACGAACGCTGGCGGCGTGCCTAACACATGCAAGTCGAACGGAGAATTTTATTTCGGTAGAATTCTTAGTGGCGAACGGGTGAGTAACGCGTAGGCAACCTGCCCTTTAGACGGGGACAACATTCCGAAAGGAGTGCTAATACCGGATGTGATCATTGTGCCGCATGGCAGGATGAAGAAAGATGGCCTCTACAAGTAAGCTATCGCTAAAGGATGGGCCTGCGTCTGATTAGCTAGTTGGAGGGGTAACGGCCCACCAAGGCGATGATCAGTAGCCGGTCTGAGAGGATGAACGGCCACATTGGGACTGAGACACGGCCCAGACTCCTACGGGAGGCAGCAGTGGGGAATCTTCCGCAATGGACGAAAGTCTGACGGAGCAACGCCGCGTGAGTGATGAAGGTCTTCGGATTGTAAAGCTCTGTTGTTTATGACGAACGTGCAGTGTGTGAACAATGCATTGCAATGACGGTAGTAAACGAGGAAGCCACGGCTAACTACGTGCCAGCAGCCGCGGTAATACGTAGGTGGCAAGCGTTGTCCGGAATTATTGGGCGTAAAGAGCATGTAGGCGGCTTAATAAGTCTGACGTGAAAATGCGGGCTTAACCCCGTATGGCGTTGGATACTGGAA